>OLYC01000875.1_pt1 | contig 22729 bp, 16 predicted proteins | sample 1674271 | NCBI WGS metagenome assembly OLYC01 (sample SAMEA103958154, study PRJEB25191) | human gut metagenome
GATATATATAAATAATTTAGATCACTTACTTAGCATAATGTTTGCTATAAGGGATATAAGACTTTCGGTCCGCTTTCTTTAGAATTTTAACTTGCTTAAAACGCAATTATTTGCCCCATTCGCTGGGATTTTTGCGCCATTCGTGGAGCATGTCTACGTGTTCAGCCTTGATGTAGCCTGTTTGCAATGCTACTTCTACCACCGATTCGTAGTTTGTGAGTGTAGTAAGTTCTACCTTAGCATTGTTGAATGCCTCTTCAGCTACGGGGAAACCATAAGTGTAGCTTGCTACCATGCCGATAACTTCGCAACCATGTTGACGAAGCGCTTCCACAGCCTTCAAACTGCTACCGCCTGTTGAGATAAGGTCTTCAATAACCACTACCTTCATGCCCTCTTTCAAGTCACCCTCGATGAGGTTGGCCATGCCGTGATCTTTGGCCTTAGAGCGTACGTATGCAAAAGGCAAACCCAATGCGTCGGCTACTAAAGCACCTTGTGCAATGGCACCAGTGGCAACACCGGCAATCGCGTCAGCTTCGGGATATTTCTCGGCTACAATGCGGCTCAGTTCTAACTTTACAAAGCTGCGCAATGCGGGGAAGGCAAGTGTTTTGCGGTTGTCGCAATAGAAGGGCGACTTCCATCCGCTTGCCCATGTAAAGGGCTGTTCGGGTTGCAACTTGATGGCTTTTACGTTAAGCAGTTTTTCTGCAAAAATCTTTTCAAGAGTGCTCATGATATATGCTTGTTTTGTGTGAACAATGTTTTACTATTGTGCAAAAGTAACGATTTTTTTGTTTATAGCGCAACACACGTTCATTAAAACGCATTTTGGATATCTTATCTAATGAATAAATATTAGAATGCGTCTGAACCGTTTTAGAATATTTAAATGAAAATTTGAATAAAAATGGGTCCTACAAATTCCGAAGGCATCCCGATATCATTCCGAATGCATACAATAGTCATCTCGGAGGACGAAAATATGCAAATTGCCACAGTTTATGCAATTTGCCTAAAAGTGGGTGTTTAGGGGACATACACAATCTTGTAGGTATGGCATTTGGCATCTGTGATTACTTGCAACAGATATACACCCGACTCCATATTGTGCAACGAGAGGTCGACATGGTTAGGGGTATTCACATTCACTTGCTTGAGCAATTTGCCACCCATATTCCATAATTTGAGACTGCGTATAGCCTTACCTGTAACAACCACCCTATTGCCTTGGTGCTGCATATTAACAGTGGATGTAGCTGCATCCTCGGTCTTTGTGAGTAGGTCTTGATAAAGTGTGAGTATGTCTCCCTCGCGCTTTAGGTAGTAGGGCCATTCTTGTGGATTTGCCAACTCCACATCAGCCCCATCTACTTGTCCCATAACCTTAAGGCGATAAATGTGACCGTCTGCCCAAGGCAGATTGCTTTTGCGCAACCAATAGCTGAAAAGGGGAACCTCGAAGGTTGAGGAAATGCTCACGTAGTCATCGATGCCGCGCACAGGACTTTGTTCGCCTGTGAGCACGTCTTCGCAGAGCATGCGCACTTGTCCTTCGTAGCTCATATCATCGGATGTGCGTAGCGATACGCCGATTTTAAAAATCGATAGGGCCGATGCGTCCACAGTGTTCGATTCTATTCTATCGTTTGAGTCGTCGGCAAAAAATACCTCAGCCTTTGCTATGAGCGGTTTTTCGGGTGCTTCCACCACTTCGATATAGGCAGTATCTTTGTCGTGGATAGGGTTGATGGGGTAGAAAAGCGTGTCGACTTCGTCGGCCGAGAGGGCGAGTTTTATTTGATAACGATTGGGGGAAAGGTGTGCAGGCACAGAGAGTTCAATGGGTATGTCTGCTTCGCCAAAACCTTCAACCTCTGTAGGCTGATTGGCACGGGCATCGAGCACCACGGCATTGCTGTCGTTAAGCAGTTGCAGGCGTAGGTAACAGTCGCGAGGTACACCATTGAGGTTTTTTATGGTGAACAATACTTGTACATTCTTGCCTTGTTCGGCATTGCTTGCCAATTTGGGCTGTGCCATGAGTTGAAAATGTGCACTATCACTGCATATTTCAGAGATACGTGCTGTGGAATCGCTTAATTCCACTTCGATGAGGGGGGATTTCTTTATGGGTAAAAAGTCATCCCAAGTGCCATCTTCGTTGCGTGCAGTGCAGATGGGGACAAGACGGTAATAGCCTGCCGACAAACTGTCTAAACGGATGTGTAAAGGTTGAGGCTGATTGATAAGGTAGTCTGTGCCCATAAAGCTATTGTGGTCAGTGCCATATAGGCGTTCGGTGAGTCCACCTGTGGTATGATCGTTTGAGTATGCCACGCGCATAAGTTGACCATTGGAGTCGTATACAGCCACACCTATATCGCCTTTAAAGGGATTGCCTCTGTTCACAAAAGAGTTTAGCTCGAGCGTAAGTGGTTGTGTTGTGCTAAAAGTTTTGTGGGTAATATCTTTTATTGTGAACGAACCGCCTTCGTTGCACATCAGTTGTGGCGATGTTTCTAACAGTTCGCGTTCGATGTCGGGATATTTACCATTATTGGGGTGGGCAAGTATGGCTGTAAGGGCACGGTTAAATGCCAAAGGTTTGCCTTGAAACTCGCTGCCCGTTTGCGACAGACTGAGGTTGGTTAACGAGTAGTAGGCATCGCCTTGACCATCCCAACCAAAATTCATGTGGAAGAGTCCGTTTTCATCAAAGCCATCGGTTACCCAAGCATGTCCTGCTGCAGAACCTGCGGGACGACCTTCTAAGTATACGGGACATCCATTGAGCAACTCGTGTCTTATTATTTCGGCAAAACGGCTTGGTCCTTCATTTGCTTTGGTGACGTATGCGGCTGCATAGTCAAAATGTTTTTGCAAGGCCTGATAAGCCACGAACCCTTTTGTGCTACTTGCACTGGGCGTGTATTGCATAAACGAGGCTATGCCCACGTCATTCATCAGCAAGGCTACAGCGTTTTCTTGTTCGGGGGTGGCGTATACGGGATATTGATAGCTCGGCAACATATTAGCCCAATCATAGTGCGACTGACTGAAATCAGCCTTCTTTGTTTCTTGATAATAGGTTACGGTATATTCATTTTCACCACGTCCTTGGGTTGGCCATTGATGGTAGTACATTAACTGCGCAAGAGCTGTAGCCACGCATCCGGTATAGGGGTAGCCCGTCATCGCATTGAATGGGTGTGATTGTCCCCACTTGCTTTTTAACAAGGGCGAAACGCTTTGGGCAAAAAGTCCTGTGCGAGAATTATTTTGACAAACGCTGACTTTTCCTTCTTTCAATACCTCATAAGTTTGTTGGTAAGCAGCTAAAAGCAGTTTTACACCAGGATTGGCATGTAGCGTGTCGAGTGTCCCTTCAGTGCTATAGGCGAGCACCTCGCCCATTTGGTCATCGCCTGCCACAATCACAAAGCCATGTCCTTGTGCATCGTTATAGATGTAATAAGGCATATTTTTCTGCACATGATTGCTGACAGTCCGATTTTTTACTTTATTGCTTTGCAATAGTTTAACGTATTTCTTCGCGATAGAAGCAGCTTTTTTAGGACCAACTTCTTTTGCCCCGACCGTAAGGTTTAAGGAAAAGAACATACTCAGTATCAGAGCAAAAAGAGTGATTTTATGTGTGGGGTAGGCTCTTTTATTCATTGTGTGTATAGTGTTTTATCTTTAGGGTGGATTGTTGATAATGCTTTTATTTTTTTGCGTGGAAATATCTTTTCAATCTTCTTTTCATGTGAATATGAATTTCCGCATTAGGTATTTAGCCTACAAAGGTAAAGGTATTTTGCCAATAAACCTTATTCTTTGTCTTGGTAATAGTAATAATCCTCTGCAATCATTTGTTCTTCTGTCATTTCTTCATCTGGCACAGCGTCATAAAACACGCGGTTGTTTTGTCTTGGCGTGTTTCTTCTTTGCTGTTTCTTTTTCTTTTTAGGGCGTTTCTTTTCTTGTAATGACTTCTTTAAGTTGTACAACGAAAAGACTAAACCCAAAGATAATATAATGATAGTCCACATAACAATAAGATTTTTCACAAAGGTACAAAAAATGGTCTATTTGTAAACTTGGCAAATTAGAAATCTGTTAGCTCGAGATGAAACATTGCAAAAGTGGGCAAAAAACAAAAAGTTATGATAAAGAATTAAAGTTTCGGATTCATCCCGTCTTGACTAAATCTGAAGCTTGAGTCATTAACAATGAAACTGTATAGCAGTCCAACCAACAATTCCGACGGTATATTTTCCGTTCGGTTCTCGTTCGGTTCTCGATCGGTTCTCGATCGGTGCTCGTTCGGTTCTCGTTCGATTTTCGTTCATCCTTCGTTCATCCTTCGTTCATCCTTCGTTCGTTCTCCGTTCGGGAATCGAAGATCGATCGAAGATTGATCGAAGAACGAACGGAGAATCATCGGAGGCAAGACGGAGATGTATCGAAACTCTAATGGGAAGCCAAGGGAAAGGCGACCCGAACAAAAACTTTATTTTTATCACTTAAATTCAAATTATTATGGCAAGACTTACTCCTGAATTCATCATTTTTCAGCGCCATTACATAGTGCGTATTGAAAATCAATGAGTTACGTCAAACTAATGGGTGGCTTTGGGTGGCGCATTGACGAAGTCAGGAAAACTTACAATAACGCAATGAATTGCTTCATGATTTTAAAAGATTAGGGTAAAATGCGTGCGAAAATGTGGGCATTTTTAATAAAGTGAAAATGCTAAGTTATTGAAAATCAACAACTTAGCATTTAAATCGTGCGCCTGAAAGGCACATTTTAATAATATCTATTGAAATTTTCTGAAATTCTAAAATAACTGATTATCAAATAAATACGCAATGGTATTATTTCACTCAATAGCGAGTAATATCATTAAATTACAGAAAACTCGGCAAAAACTCGGCAAAAATATTGCAAGTGGAAAATATTACCATTACCTTTGCAAACAAATAAAAATAGAGGTATTATGGCGAATATTGATTTGAAATTATCCTCAAAAGAGGACAAAATAGCTCATCGCAGTGAAATACTGATAAGGTTTTATCAAGGTCAGAAGATTGACTTTAGAGTCAAGACTGGATTATTCATACAGCCTCGTCATTTCAGATATTTTGTAAATAGGGCTGCAACCAAGAAACAGGGAGTTGATATTCCAGACAAGATTACTTCTGTCTGCAAAGACGAAGCAAAGGCAAAAGGATATGTCGTTACAACAAGAGGTGAGGTTGTTATTACCGATAGGCTTATTACTCCAGATGTACTATATGACAAAGAACAAGCCCGATTGTTGGTGGATTTACAGACAATTATAATGGATGCCTTTGTCAAGGTAGATAAAGAAAATATTTCAGATGATTGGCTTGATAAAATCGTGCGCAAATTTCATCAACATGGTAATGTCGTTAATCCGAAGAAAAAGCGTGGAGTCAAGAGAATTTCCATTTATGATTTGGCGGAAGAATACTTGGAGAAAAAACGTTTCTCATACGACCATACAAAAGCCTTTCGAGTTCTTGTGCGTGACTTGGCCCGGTATGAAGCTTTCAAGAATAAGGTTCTCAGAGAAAAGTTTGCATGGAACATCGACAAGATAACCAAAAAGGATATTGAGGACTTTGAGAACTATTTGCGTAACGAGAAAACATTGTCCGAGAAATACCCGAAACAGTTTGAATCAATATTGGAGCAATACCCTGTTGAAATCAATGTAGTGCATACTTTCACCAAATTACAGAACCGTGGAGAGAATACCATAGTAAAGCTAAAAAAGAAATTCAAGGCTTTCATGCAGTGGCTCTATGAGACGGAAAGAACTTCCAACCGACCTTTTGATGGCATAAAGATTGGTACGGAGAAGTATGGCGTTCCTTTTTATCTGACAAAAGAGGAGCGCAATCTATTGGCTGACGCAGACATCCCTGCATTATGGGAGGGATTGGATGATGAAGAAAAGAAACTCTGCTCAAAATTTCCATTGAAGACGTTGGAGGTGCAGCGAGACATATTTGTGTTTCAATGCCTGGTTGGTTGTCGTGTGGGAGATTTATGTACACTGACTTCAAAGAATATCACGGACGGCATATTGGAGTATGTGCCAAGCAAGACGTCTGATGAAGATGCACCAGTAAAGCCACGTATACCACTAAACCCATGTGCGCTGAAGTTGGTGGCTAAATATGATGGAGTGGATAAAGACGGAAGATTGTTTCCTTTTATAAGTCCACAGAAATACAACGATGCGATAAAGGCTATACTCCTGATATGTGGAATAACAAGAATAGTCCCTGTGCGCAATTCTACTACTGGTGAAACGGAAATGAAACGCATTTGTGATGTTGCCAGCTCGCACATGGCTCGCAGGACTTTTGTAGGTGCAGCCTACAAAGCCGTGCGCGACCCAAATATTGTTGGCAAGATGAGCGGACACGTTGAAGGCAGCCGGGCATTTAACCGCTACCGTCAGATAGATGATGACATATTGAAGCAAACGATAAGCGAGATTTAATCTCGTAGAACATAAAATCCGACATAAGCTAAGGGCATACCAATAGTCATGTTGACCAATGGTATGCCCTTGTTCTTTGGTTCTATTCATGTTTCTCGTTAGAACCAATTCCACTATTTGCCCCTTAAATCAGTTGTTATTCATACGTTTTTTCTTCCTTTCGCTATTGTGCGTAATAATTTTGCTTGTGAATTCTCGAGAACACAAGTGAAAATTATAAGATGTATAACAATAAAAATTCAGAATACAATGGATATCAAAGAACTTTCAAACAACGCACAAATACAGGTTGTTTTGAACATAGCCGACCTGAAGGAACTTTTCCTTGAATGGAAGGAGGACAATAGCAGAAATGCCAATAGCGAAGATGAGTATATGACAGCCGATGAGGTTGCCATCAAATATCACGTCTCAAAAACGACACTCTGGCGTAACGTAAAGAATGGTGTATGGCCTGCTCCTATAAAGGTAGGAAGAAAAGCCCTTTACCGTAAATCGGACATAGATGCCGTGTTTAATCCCTCAAAACCGTTGCCGTTATGATAAACATAACTTCACGTTCCCTTGAAGCCCCACCACACGAGATTCCCATTTGGGCATTGCGTTTGGAGGTGCAGGGGATTATCAATCGTTATGCTGAGGTCTTCGAGTGCTCCCGTGACTTCATAACGGCAGCCGTGTATGCCATCGTAAGCACAATATGTGGCAAACATATAGAGCTTTTCGATGGCAAGTACAACAACAATCCCAACCATTGGATTTGCGTGGTTGCTCCAAGCGGTTCAAACAAGAGTGCTCCAATAAAAGCCCTGTTGGAGCCCATCTTCAAAGAAGAAAAATTGCGCATAAAGAAATTCAAGGAGGAGTATCGTGAATACAAGAAGAATGGCGGTGAAGAACCAGTCAGAGACAGGCTGATTGTTTCGGACGTAACTCCGGAAGGGTTGTATCAAGTCCTTGCCGACAAGGACAACACAAAGGCAGGACTGTTGCTATATCGTGATGAGATTAAAGGTTTTCTTGATGACATGAACCGCTATAATTCAAGTGGTGAAATCAGCAACTACCTGTCTATCTACGACGGAACCCCGTTCCCAGTTGACCGTAAGACACAGGAACCTCAATGGATTTCCAATCCTTTTCTTTGTATATTGGGGGGCATACAACCTCGTGCCATTGCCAATGCCTTCAAACCCTCATGGGCAGACGAAGGCTTTGTGCAGCGTTGGCTGTATGTTTATCCACAAGTTCTTCCAGAGAAGGAATATAAGGACAATGTGCTTGATGAAATGTACAAAACCGCATGGTATGAAATGACTGATAAATTAAGTGCTATTGGAGATATGAAACTATTGTTAAGTACCGAAGCAAAGGTTCTCCTCACAGAGTTCAATAAAGAAACTGCAAAAAAGGAAAGAGATGCAGATCCTTGGGTGGCATCCATCCTTTCCAAAATCAGAATACAGATAGAAAAATGGTGTGCCATTACCCACATCCTTTCTTGTGGAGAAAGTGCGGGCGCAGGACAATACTTTGCATTGCCAACATCAATGATAATTTCGGAAGAAGAAATGCGGTACAGCATAGAGTGCATGCGTTACTTTGAGTACTGTGGCTACAGGATGTTGAAACAGATGAAGGGCTACTCGTCAAACGAAATGACAAAAGCACAACTGATAGCGGAATTGGTCAAGCGCACGGAACGTCAGAAACTTAATATCCAGAAATTGGCTGATGCGATAGGGGTGTCACGACAATATATAAGCAAAATCGTAAATCAACCCTCCGAGTTGCGGGGTTGCACTTGCGACACGTCTCAACTAACTGATAATGAGAATGTAAACTCATAACGCAACCGCAACCTGTAAACCAAAGAAAGACTATGGAGATTTTTCAAACTCATGTATCCGTTTATAACGGAGTGACTGACAATACAGGGACAATAATGCCTTTAGGGACATTCCTTTTCTGTAAGGAATATAAGGATGATATACTAAGGTTGAGAGCTGTCTTTGACAAGGAGAAGCGTAATGCCTTAAAACGTAGTCTGCCACAGGCTACTATTAGTGGCGTATTCTCTCCAACAAGAGCAAAGAACAATCTTTCCCAATACTCAGGACTAATATGTGTGGATATTGACGCTAAGGACAATCCAGACATTTTGGATTGGGAAACATTGAAACAAGACTTGTCGGTACTTCCACAAATAGCATATTGTGCATTAAGTGTAAGTGGCAAAGGATTGTTCCTGGTTATCCCATTACGCTATCCCGAAAAGCACTTGCAGCAATTCCGCCAACTTCAGATTGATTTCCGAAAGATGGGGATAATGATAGATTCGGCATGCAGCGACATCACCCGATTGCGTTGCTTGTCGTATGACGAGCATCCTATCATAAATGAAAACGCCACATTGTATGAAGGAGTTTATGTGGAAAAACCAAAGCATAAATCCTTTCCGACTTGCTTTATATATGAAGGTGAGAACACATCTGCAGAGGTGGCTGTTTGCTGTCGAAAAATACAACAATGCGGCATAGATATTACAGCCTCTTATGATGATTGGTTGAAGGTGGGGTGTGCCTTGGCAACCCTTGGCGAGAATGGCAGGTCACTCTTTCATATATGCAGTCAGCAAAATGCAAAATATAATTCTGCTAAGACGGACAAGATGTTTACCGACCTCCTTCGGAGGAACTATCAACAGGTTAATATCGGCACGTTCTTTTGGATGTGCAAACAATATGGCATAACAACAAAAGAATAAAGAAAAGAGCTTGCTCTTGCTTTGAAGATAATACTTAGTGAGGAAACGATTTATAAATCGCATAGCCTAATATGCGTTAACTTTCGTTTACGCTTTAGGCTAACCCCTCATAGAGGTTCCTTCGGGGAGCAAGCTCGGCTAGAATTTAATTGAAAATAGATATGGCAGAAAGAAAACAAGTGATGGATATACACGCCAATAGCAGTGGCATCACGCAAGCAGAAAGCAACGAACAACAGCGTAACTGGAATGACAAAATGTGGAGTGTGAAGGCTTCCGACAGTCTCTCAAATTATGATCCGACAAGAAAGCATCTTAATTTTGAAGTGGCAAAAGGTGGAATAATACAACCAATCGATACGTCAAAATCAATAGCACAGAAGATGGCTGAGAGTCTTGCATCAAGAGGAATCAAAGACCCGAACGACCGTCAGAATGTCAGACGTAGGCAAAACACTCTCGCCCAGTTTGTCTTTGGTGGCAGCCGTGAACGGATGCTCAATTTGGCTTTCGGCAGTCAGAAAGTAAGTCTTGAGAAAGGAGTGGACAACTCTCATCTGTGCAGGACTAAGGATATAGAGGATTGGGCGAAGGATGTTTATGATTTTGTGGTGAAGCGTTTTGGCGAAGACAACATTGTAGGCTTCTACGTTCACCTTGACGAGACAAATCCACATATTCATTGTTCTGTTATCCCAATGGATAATGATCGTGGCAAGATATCTTGGAGATCGGTATTTGGAAAAGACAAATACCAAATGGCGAATATCTTCCGCAAGCTTCATGATGATCTGGAAAAGGAGGTAGGTCAGAAGTGGGGATTGGAGCGTGGCAATGATATTGCCGTTACAAAAGCCCGGCATCGTTCCATTTCGGAATACAGGCATGACTTAATATCTGAGATTACACGTTTGCAAACAACCAAAGAAGATTTGTTGAAGCAGATACATCGGGCTGAGATAAAACTAAAAGGCATCTCCACGATGATAGCCAACCTGCACACTCGTAAAGAGGAGGTACAAGAGCAGATAGACCTCATAGCCCGACAGTTCGGGCAAGACGGGGTTGATAATGCAGACTTGGCAATGCAAATGTCAAAACTACGCAAAGAGATGGAAAGTATAGACGAAAAACTTGCTCTCCGCCAAAAGATGCTTGACGATGCCAACGCTACTATTACAGAAGCCAAACAGAGGCTTGCAGAAATGAAATACGAGCACAGCAGAATGCAAGAAGTCCTTGGTGAAGACCGGGACCTACAGTCAATTCAACTTCAAAGAAATATGCTTGCCACTTTCAACAGTATGCTCGTTTCTTCCTTAGAGCCTCTTGTCTCTACGCTCACCGACCGTCAGCAGGAAATTCTAAATGAGTCTGGCTATTCCGACTTGATGCGAAACAGTAGCCAAATCATCAACTGCGCCATGCTTCTTTCGCTTGGATATATCCGTGAAGCTACAACCTATGCAGAATCATGTGGCGGTGGCGGTTCGCCAGGTTTTGGTTGGGGACGAGACAAAGATGAGGATGATGAGCATTGGTGGCGCAGGTGCATCGCCGTGTCGGCTGCGATGATGCGACCAACTGTCATAAAAAGAAAATTCCGTAGTAGATAATAATAATGCAAGAGAGTGTGTGTTTATTACATACTCTCTTGCCCCTGTATATATAATGAGTTATTTTCCCAAAGACTTGAACATCTTGGTGATGCACTTTTTCTTCTGTTCCATGTTCGGGTGAACATAGAGATTAAGGGTTGTTGTAATATTGGCATGACCGAGCAGTACGCTTACGGTCTTGTAGTCGCAGTTGCTCTCAATGCAGCGCGTAGCAAAACTGTGGCGTAGTCCGTGGTATTTCAACCGAGGAATGTCGAGTCGTTTCATCAAGCGATGATAGTAGTTGCGGTAAGTGCGTGGCTCTGTAGGCTTTTCCTCATTAGTCAGTACATAGAAGTCTGCATTGACTACCTTTTTTAGTGGCTTCACCATAGCTAAAAGTTCCTTGTTCATAGGTATCTCACGGTATGAGTTTTTGGTCTTTGGCGTGTTTGTAATCAACTCTGTGTGCTTGTGTTCATCATCCACAATGTAGATACGCTCAATGGTACGATTCACGGTGATAGTACCATTGTAGGTGTTGATGTCCGACCACTTCAAGCCGCAAATCTCGCCGATGCGCAATCCAGTGGTTAAACTGATGTATATGCCAAGGTTGCGGAACGTGAAGTTTTGCTTGATAAAATCGAGTATCTTTTTATGGTGTGTCACCGTAAGCACTTCAATTTCTTTGTTCGCCTCTGCCGTGGGGTACTTGATGTCCCACTCGCAATAGTTAATCCACTCGTTCTTCACTCCAAACTTCATCACCATTTTCAAGACAATAAGGATATCCTTCACCGTCTTAATGCTTAGACCGCCATTCAGTTTCTGCAAAACGAACTCCTGCACAAGTTTCTCACTCAGAGCCTCACAATCGCCAAATGATGGCAGAATGTGGTTCTCCAAAATTAACACATAAGCAGCGTATGTAGACTGCTTTACGTAGCGTTGCTTGTCACTTTTCCAAGCCAACGCAATTTCTCTAATTGTTTTTGTTGTCATTGTAATCCTTAATTTTGAAGGTGTACATAATAATTAGAGAAAAACAACCTCTAACGTCCCAAATCTCAGATTCCCGGAGTTTCAGGGGAAGTGGGAGAAATCCAAATTATCAGACCTTTGCACTTTTTTCTCTGGGGGTACTCCAAGTTCATCTAATAAGGATTTCTATGGAGGAGACATCGCGTTTATCCGTTCTGGTGAACTTCATGCAGATAGTACAGAATTGTTTATAACACAAGATGGATATGATAATTCATCTGCTAAAATGGTAGAAATTGGTGATTTGTTATTAGCGATGTATGGTGCAACAAGTGGTGATATCTCTATCTCCAAAATAAAAGGAGCTATCAACCAAGCAATTCTGTGTATAAGAACAAATCAAAATAAGAAATTCATAGAATCAGTTTGGAACAAACATGTTTCTAAGATTCTAAGAAAATATTTACAAGGAGGTCAAGGTAATCTATCTGCAGATATTGTAAAAGGAATTTCTTTTTCATTCCCAACATTGGAAGAACAGGAAAGAATAGCTAATCTTATATCCTTACTTGACGAGCGCATTGCTACTCAAAACAAAATCATTGAGGATTTGAAGAAGCTAAAGTCTGCGATTAGCAAGAAACTATTATGCAACGACAAGTGGACTACTTATAAAATTCAAGACATAGCCGAAATAGGAAGAGGTCGTGTCATCAGTTCAGTAGAAATTGATAGACAAAAGCATCCTCTATATCCTGTTTATTCTTCTCAAACTTCCAATGATGGAATTATGGGTTATTTGGATGAGTATATGTTTGATGGCGAGTATATTACTTGGACTACAGATGGTGCAAATGCAGGAACAGTCTTTTATAGAAAAGGAATGTTCAATTGTACCAATGTTTGTGGCACACTAAAAATACTGCCTAAATTTGATTGTTATTTCGTTTCACTTGTTCTACAACAGGCTACTCAAAAATATGTTTCCTCTAATTTAGCAAACCCTAAATTGATGAATAATACAATGGCTTCGATAAAAATAAAAATGCCAGATATAAAAACGCAAAAACAACTATCCAAAATATTCCAAACATTGGATAGTTGTCTATTGGTACATCAAAGAACTTGCTGTATGTATTCGAGAGAAAAGCAATATCTACTTTGCCAAATGTTCATATAAACATTTGGTGTAATAGACATCGTTTTTCATCCAATATAGAATTTCTAATTCTTTCTTCAATCTCAGCTTTTCTTTCAAGTGATGACAGAAAAGTTGAGATTGATTTTTGTTGCTCAACATTTGGTAACTTTATCTTGAACATAGCCAAGTCTTTCTTCTGGATATTGGGTAAACCAGAACCGATGCGTAATTTCATTATAGCATCTTCTTTCGATTTAAGATAATGGTACAAGTACATATTATCCACATTTTCTGCTAATTTCTGGATGGTATAACAATGCCCTCCACTCCAAAAAGGAGAAGAGTTGAATTGTACATATCCACAAGAGTTGCCACCTTCGCTGATAGAAATGGTGTTGGCTTCCACATTACAATCACTATAATAGCCTGATGGTTCAGTGCCTCCATTCATCACATAATACTTTCCTTTTTTTGATAGAAATTCACCATTGATTTGTTTGCCTTTGATAATTTCACATATCTCACACAGAATAACGACATCACCTTTTACAGCTTTGAAAAGGTTTTCTGAAATCGCAGACTTTAGCTTCTTCAAATCCTCAATGATTTTGCTTTGGGTTGCGATGCGCTCGTCAAAGAGGGACAAAAGCCTTGCAACTTTATCTTGTTCTTTCATTGCAGGAATGTAAACAATCATTGATAGCAAATCGCTAGTATCAAGTTTTCCTGCACCAAGCCCAGTGCCTGTAACCATATATTTCAAACGCTGTTCTTTCGATTTTAGCCAATAAAGCAAGAATTCATTGTTAATAGTATCATTCGCAATAATACCTTTTACATCTTGGTTAAATGCCACATCATTTTTATTCAAACATATAGGTATTGTATTCCAAAGCATACTTCCTCTTACTAATAGAAGCAAATTGTTCTTTGTCAACAATCTTGATCCATGCTTTAATCCTTTTTCTGATATGTGTAATTTTGAGTCTAATATATACGTATCATGCATGGAAATAGCAGAAACAAAAGGTATTGTTCCGTTCCAGAATTCCTTTACGTCTATTTTAGGTGTTCCACCAGAAAGAAATGTGCATACATCCCCTAACCTACACTTCTCCCACTCCCCCTGAAACTCCGGGAATCTGAGATTTGGGACATTGAGTTTCTTATGTTTGTTATTTATTGTCGTTATCATTTTTAATCCTTAATTTAAGTTCATCAATCATGGCTCAGTTACATGCCAGTTACATGGTAGTTATATGCTTTATGCCCCATTATAAAGGGGGTTGAGCTTACTTTGATGCTTTTTTTAGCCTTTCAGTTACATGCCAGTTACATGGTAGTTACATGACTTATGCCCAATATGGGATATAGTTATGCCTATTGCTACCCTCTGAGTTTTCTTCCTTTATCAGCTTAGCTTCCAAGGTATCTTTGATTATCCTTGATGCCATTGGGTAGTTTTTGTCTTCGATACCCAAACGAGCACGAAGAGATTGATTATTCATCTTCTCGTTTGAAACGTATTTTAGGCAAGCGTGTTGATAACAGGCTCTTACTCGCTCTGACTTATCCAAGTCTGCGAATTTTCGATAAGAAAATACTGTCGCAGTGGTTCGGGCTTCTTGAAGTTGAAAGCGGACAGGTGGCAACTGATATAACTCCACATAGAAGATGGTTTTATCCATGCCACTGCCTTTCTCCTCACAAATACCCATTCTACGCATGATGTCAGCAAGAGAATCGTTCCTTGACTGATATTCGTCTATGAAACGTTCTACGCTGATAAGTGGTTGTCCTGGATTAGAGAACTCAATACGATCAGAATAGATTTCTATCATAGGAAAGCCCTGCTCCGCAAAATCTTGATGGATAATCATGTTTGCGGTCAACTCACGAATGGCTATTTCTGGGTACATACGAGCGTCCTTTCTTAGAGCCAAACCTATCTCTTCATTTGCAGGAAGTTGGCTGTTTATCCATGCGACCATTTCTTCAAAGCCTATGGCGTAGCCCTTATCGAAAGTTTGTTCACGAATTGTTTCAATCTTGCTTTTGCCTTTATAGACAATTACTCTGACCATTTTACGTTTCAGTCCATCGAAATCAGAAAGATGCTTGGCAAACAGGATAGCTCCAAGTTCGGTGATGCTGTAGCCAACCTCATCTTTTACAATAAGGTTTTCAGACAAGAATCTGTCCAAGATGCCATTAGTATTTTGTGGAAGTGGCAAATGCATCATGTCAAAGTAGGTCTCTGCACTAAGATAAGAGAAAACATCCTGTCCAGATAAGCCTTTCTTCAAGACAATCTTTTCCAAAGGTTTCTGACCTCCTTTCCAAATCTTAGCCTCTTTTGCAGGGAAATCCTTCAACTTGCGAGTAATCGTGCCAACTCTGATGTATGCCTCATGTAAGAAACTTACCGGGCGATTAGTTGTGGCAGGAATCTTAAATATACAGACATGACCTTTCTCCTCATAATCGAAATCGTCAATAATCTCGAAGTCAATACGAGGATTCAAACGAGTTGACAACCAAGATTCAAGTTCTTCATTGCCAACCATTTTCTGCTTGCCATATAGGTCGGTGCCAATTATATCATGGCTTTCATCATCAACACCAAATACAATATAGCCAAATGGCATGTTGCACAAATAGGCACTATTAGACAAGGCTGAGATTCTTTCACCAATCTCCTCCTTTGAATGAAAATTGTGCTTGAACTCCAGCCATTCCGTTTCTTTAGGCTTGGCAGTTAGGGCATCTAGCAATTTCTTGAAATCTATATATTCCATACGACTATTCTTTTACAGGTTCAAGCAACAGTACCAATTCTGACTCGGCTATGTCGCATTTCTCAAACAAGAAGCGTAAACAACGAAGTTTACTTCTATTATCCATTGAAGTCCACAAGTATTTTTGTGGAGCAATCATTGTACAGTATCTTGTATCTGCTTGCTTGGCAGACCAGAAGAAACCTTCGGCATCATAGAGCGTATCTACGATGTCTGTGTATCGCTCCATCACAAGTTTTACAACTTGCAGAAGCATCCCCTTCCAAGTAGTTTCATTGTACTCATTGCCAAACAAACGGAAACCTTTAAGATTTCTATTTGTTGGAGAGAATGTTTCTTCGTCCAAAGAGACTTCATCAACTGGTTTTGGCAATGGTTTGAATGTTGTTTGTGGTAATGGATAAAGTCGCAAGAATGTTGCCACTATCTCATTGCATCGGTGCTGCAACTCGATTTCAGTCCATTTGTCACATAGTGTAACATTCTTTGTCAGGCGATACTTTGAATTTTTGTAGCCGGGATATATTTCATTCCCAATTTTCTTGCCATCACGCTTTATCTCAAATGGCTTATTACTTAATTCGCTGTTGATACCTGTCAGAGTCAAGTTTGCAAATGTATGAAGATACTTGTCTTGTATTTCCTCAAAGTTGTCTCCAAGCATCGCTTTCCAATCACCATTGAGCGTTTGAGGCATGATATGCTCAATAGTGGCATCCTTCTTTTTCATATCGGTTGCCACATCGTTATATTCACCATGCACAGAGTTCTCCAATCGTTCAAAAAGGAAAATCTGGAATGGCTTCAACATGTGATAAGCGTCACGTGTTCTGATTGACTCCACGAATTGCATATCTCTTGGCAATTGATAGTTACCATCACGACGCATGATGTGATAAGTCAATATGTCTGAATATGAGTTGCCAAGTTCAACATTAGCAGAACTATATTCCTCTATGCTTTTCAAAACATCTTTATGCAAAGCGCAGAAAACCTGAGTAAGAGCATTACCAGGCATATTGCACACGATACGTCTTGCCAAATAGTTTTCTACCAAATCAATCACCTTGAATATCTCATCTTCTGAAAGATTGTTGGCAGAGGCATATTTCAAAAATTGTATAAAGAATACATTAGTCACATCTGTTTCTATATTACAGATGTGGCGCATCTTTTCTGAAAGTTTTGCCGTAGATAGCTTTGCCTCTGTCACTTGCTGATAGTAGTGCGCATAATCAAGCATCTTGACTAATTCTTCCTTTCGGTCATGTCCGTCCATATACTTTTTCCATTCGTAGTAGATGTTTGACTGACGGACAGGACGCTGTAACTGTTGCTGAATGGTGAGATAGTCACGCAAGAACTTTGTTGGTTGGTTCTCGGTTGCCTGTTCTATCTTTTGCCAGTAGTTTTTGAAACACATATGCTGCTCCTCTGATGTCAAAGACATCAAGAGATAGTTGCGTATCTTGTCTGCTTCAGTAAGAGCCAAGCCTGTAGAGTTCAGACTTTCGAAGATAAGCTGGGCATCATCATCACTATCTAACTCTATTGATATGATTTGCAATCGTTCTATTGCATCAAGCAATTGGTCGAAAGAGAGTGCTTGCGGTTTTCTCGTCAACAAATCATAGAAATGGCGATAGTTGCGAGTAACCTTAGAATCTTCATCAAAAGAATCTTCTTCATTGAATATCTTATTGTAAGCGATACGGTCATTCTCTATGGGAACTAACTTGATTTTACGCTCAGAGTTACAGAACTTAGCTTTTAAGAAGACTTCGTATGCTTCGTCTATTTTTGATTCTTCGCTAATCTCAATAGCACCATCTTTCACTGCTTTTATACCTGCCAACAAAAGAAGTGAAATGGTGGTCAAACGCTGTTGACCATCAATCACCAATCTATTGTAGCTGCTATCCGCAGATGATGTAACAATAGAGCCAAAGAAATGCGAACATCTGTTTGAGCGGCTTAGTTTTACCAAGTCACTAAACAATTGGTCACAGTTGTCAATCAACCAATCGTAATTACGCTGATACACAGGTATTACAAATTGGATTTTATGACCTTCTATAAATTCATGTAATGGTTTTGCGTAACCTTTCATTGTCAGTTTTTTTTGTTTATTCAACCAATCCCAACTCTTTCAAAAACCCTTCAATCTCCTTGTCAAGGTCGGCTCGTTTGGCTTCCAAATCCTTGATTTCCTTCATGACAGCATGAATGTCGATAGGTTCTTCTTCCTCGAAAGTATCAACATAACGAGGAATGTTGAGATTGTAGTCGTTCTCAGCCACTTCTTGCAGTGTGGCAAGATGACTGTACTTTTCTATCTCCTTGCGCTCACGATAGGTATCAACAATCTTCTTGATGTGTTGTGGACGGAGCTTGTTCTGTGTCTTGACCTTTTCAAACTCCTTGCTGGCATCAATGAACAGAATATTGTCATCCTCCTTACGGCATTTCTTGAACACCAAGATACAGGTCGGGATGCTTGTGCCATAGAAGATGTTGGCAGGCAGACCGATGATAGCATCGATATAGTTTTTCTTCTCGATGAGGAAACGACGTATTACGCCTTCTGCATTGCCACGGAAGAGCACACCATGAGGAGCTACACAAGCCATGGTACCACCCTCATTAAGGTGGTAAATCATGTGGAGAATAAAGGCATAGTCGGCTGTTTTGCGTGGTGCCAAGCGTCCTGCCTTACTGAAACGATCATCGTTGTTGAACTTATCGGCTGCACTCCATTCGGCAGAGAAAGGAGGATTTGCTACCACAGCGTCAAACTGAGTATCGCCAAAAGCATCAGCCTCCAAGGTATCGCCATTCTCTATGCGGAAGTTGCTGAACTTTATGCCATGAAGAAGCATATTCATACGAGCCAAGTTGTAGGTCGTAGGGTTCTTCTCCTGTCCGAAAATCTCGTTTGCATGACCGATGCTTGCAGCACGGAGCAACAGCGAACCACTACCACAAGTAGGGTCATAGACATTACGCAGACGAGCGTGACCGATGGTTACAATCTCTGCCAAGATACGGCTTACTTCCTGAGGAGTGTAGAACTCACCAGCTTTCTTGCCAGCACCAGCGGCAAATTGGCTAATCATATACTCGTAGGCATCACCGAGAATATCTATCTCTTGCGATGCTTCTACACCAAAGTCAATATCATCAAGTGCAAGAAGAACATTGCTGACCAAAGTATTCTTGTCATCGGCAGTCTTGCCCAACTTGGGTGAAGCAAGGTCAATGTCAGAGAATAGACCTCCAAAGTCTTCTTCGCTGTCCTGTCCGAGGGTACTGTCCTCAATACGCTTCAATGAGCGTTCGAGCATAGGCAGAATGTTCTCCTTTCTCTTAATGCTCTCAATGACAGACGAGAATAGGAAGTCGGGCTCTATGAAGTAGCCGATGTTTTCCAGACATTCAGTCTTCACCTCTTCCTGCAACGCCTCTACGTCTTCGTCCTTCTCCATAGCCCACAACTCCTTGAACGTCACCTCGTCGTCGACCAACGCGTCGTTGGCGTGTTTCTCTATCTTCTCCGACAAATACTTGTAGAAGATAAAGCCAAGGGTGAAATACATGAAGTCACTGGCAGACATATTGCCACGCAGCTTATTAGCAACTTCCCAAAGTTGGTCACGGAGTTTCTGTTGTAATTCTTCGCTCATATCGTTATTTCTTCTTTTCGATTTTTATGGCATCGGCCAATGTAACTTTATTGACGTTTCCATTTGCCGTGAAATATAAATCACGGTATTTCGTATTTGAATGTTCATCAATAGAAATGACAGCATTCCAATAAGAAACTGGGGTAATGTCACTTCCTGGGTCTAAACAAAAGATTTTTTTTATTTTATCATTTCGGGCTTCATATCCTATTGCTAACAAAGCGTGTCCGTCAACTTTATTATAATCAACCCCTATCATTAACGGTTTGTTGTCATCAATGCATCTTTTTAATGTTTCTATTGTTTCTTGTCGGCTTGCAATATAATTGCAATCGACAATACTTTTTGCAGCAAATTGCAGTCCTTCTTTTATATCATCGGCAAAACCAAGCCCTTTTCTGATAAGTCCATCTTGCCTTTCAAGAAAATTTCTAATAATACGTCCCTTTGAAGAGGAACGCTTAATATTATTTCCTTCTGTCACCTGTTTGTATGTAAATATGCGCAATATAATCAAATACATCATTAGAGAATATACTGCACAAGCACCATCAAGTTCACCTTGTCGCAGATGAACTTTTGAGGTGCCTCCTAATCTTACACCATCAGGCGTAAGTTCTAATGTGTCTATTATTTTAATCATTTTATTCCCAACTGAATGTTTTTATAATAGAACGCAGTCGGTCTAGTATTCTTGTCAATGCCTTACGCTTCTTTATCAGTCCCAAGTGTTTCTCTTTCAATGCCTCTTGTATGATTTCAGGCTGTTCCTTTTGCAAGTAGTCATATTCTGAGAGGTAATGATTGAGTACGGAAGCATCCAAATCTTCATCCTTTGCAAGCGTATTGACTGCATTGTTACGTTCGGTGACGATGTAGTTATTCAACCGTTCTTCAAGGTCGCTTGTACCATCAGCCTTTTGTTTGCGAGCCATGAAGTTGTCACGATCATCATCCACATTCTTCTGGATAAATCCGTCAATGAGTTTTACTTTACTGCGAAGTTCAACATCCTTAATCATTGTGTCGATGATGTGCTTACGCCTTTCTTCGTAGTCCTCGCTATAAGGATTGAGGTCTGCAATCAACTCCAATATATAGGCAACATTGATGATGTCGCTATGCAGAAGTTCCAAGCAGAAATCTATATCTCCTATGCCAGTAGCTGCTTCTTGTTGAGGGTCTGGTTCGCCAACCATGTCGGGATTGTCCTCTGGTACTTGGTATGTCGTTGGTTGCTCTTTGTTTTGCACAACAAACGAATCGTATATATCAAGATACTTGCTGCGGAAGTCCATAAACTGTTGTTCTGTCATTCCGAGGTCGGGAGCATCCTCCTTAAACTCGTCATACACCTGTATTTCAGCGTGCTTCTTGATGATGTCACGGAAAGCGAGAATAAACTGCTTCTTGTCGTTCTCACTTTGCAAATAGTCCACAAAATGAGGTTCTGGATAATGCTCCAAGAAATCCTTTGTCAATTCTTGATAGCTTTTCTTGACATCATCAAATGGTGGGCGCACAATATCTTCAAGATTATTGCTGTTGCTGAAAAGTTTGATGGACTCGTCAACCTTGCTTTTCAAGTCACGGAAGCAAACCACCTTACCGAAACGCTTCTTCTCGTTCAACACACGGTTGGTACGGCTGAAGGCTTGCAACAAGCCATGATACTCCATGTTCTTGTCAACATAGAGAGTGTTGAGTTTCTTGCTGTCAAAGCCAGTAAGGAACATACCGACAACCAAGCAAAGGTCAAGAGGCTTCATGTCTGCCTTCTTTTTCTTCATGCGTAGGTTGATGTCATCGTAATATGCACGGAAGTTTTCTGTGGTGAAACTCGTTCCATACATATTATTATAGTCATCCATGATGGCTTGTAGCTCGTCTGCCTCGCCTGTACTTTCGCTTGCAAAACCGCCAGTGTTCATACCGGTCTGCTCATCGTCCTGACTACTATTGGCTGCGTATGTGAAGACTGCTCCAATCTTAATCTTTGGATTGAGACTCTTGAATATCTTGTAGTAACGGATTAGCATCGGCACTGACTGCACGGCAAACAAAGCGTCAAACTCTCCATCGAATGTTGACTTATTGAAATTATTAAGGATGAATTTGGCAATCTCTGTCATGCGGTCTTGGTCGGCATTATCCACATCTTCATTGCCATGGTAATACTCCACAAGGAAACCCAGCACGTTTTCATCGGCAATGGCATCCTTTATCAAGTATTTGTGAAGACAGTTGCCAAAGATTTCTTTTGTAGTGTGTCCGTCCACCGCATTCTCAACAAAGATTGGTGTGCCAGTAAAACCGAATATCTGCGTGTTGTCGAAGAACTTCACGATATTCTTGTGACATTCTCCGAAATGACTTCGATGACATTCATCGAAGATCATCACGATACGAGAATGGCGTATTTCCTCAATACGACTGCTATACCACTGCTTGCTGACAGCGGCATTGAGTTTCTGTATGGTTGTTATGATAATCTTTGAATTGCTGTGCAAACGCTTCACCAACTCGTCTGTATTATCGGTACTGTCAACGGCACCAGGCTCAAAGGCTTCATATTCGGCTTGCGTCTGCGTGTCAAGGTCGTGGCGGTCAACCACAAACATCACCTTATCCACATCGTCCAACTCCGATACAAGTTGGGCTGCCTTGAAAGAAGTCAAGGTTTTGCCTGCTCCTGTCGTATGCCAGATATAGCCGTTATCATTAGAGTTTTCCACACGGTCGAGAATCTTCTCCACGGCATAGAACTGGTAAGGGCGAAGCACCATCAGACATTTGTCTCCCTCATGCAATACAATGTACTTGCCAATAATCTTGCCCAACGTACACTTGTCGAAGAACACAGTGGCAAACTTCTCCAAGTCGTTGAAAGGCACATTGGCGGCATCCGTCCAGTTGAATGTGAACTTGTAGCCACTATTCGGGTTGTTGGCGAAATAGCGAGTGTTCACGCCATTGGATATGACAAACAACTGGATGTAATCAAACAGTCCATGGAAAGAAGTCTTGTGATAGCGTTGTATCTGGTTGTATGCTTGTTTCAGTTCCACACCTCTGCGCTTCAGTTCTATTTGAACCAAAGGCAGACCATTGATAAGTATCGTCACATCGTAGCGACACTTTTTTCTACCCTCAATCGTGATTTGATTGGAAACTTGAAACTCGTTCTGACACCAGTGAGTGCGGTTCAAG
>OLYC01000880.1_pt1 | contig 22649 bp, 12 predicted proteins | sample 1674271 | NCBI WGS metagenome assembly OLYC01 (sample SAMEA103958154, study PRJEB25191) | human gut metagenome
AAGTACCTGTGTGGCACATATTTTTCAAAAAAAAGACTTTTTCAAGTGGACTCATTGTCTGAAATGTTCTTTGAGGTGAAAAAATCTTCAAACAAACAATTCAAAACAGCTTCCAAGTTTCCGCAAAACCCTAATAAAACCTTAATGGAAAACAGACATTCATAGGAATCATGAATATGTCCGCACACTTAGGAGAGGGCAGCACCCATAGAACACGCGCACTGTTCATCGTTATCGTCTTGTAATTGGCAGGAACGCCCATAGTCACCCGAAGGCCATGCAGCCAAGATGCTTGTTCCACATTATAGGTTTCTTCATTGCGTAAGGAGCAGCGAACAGCGCCACAGACACCTACATAGCCGATAACCGTTCCCGACAATTGCAACAGTCCAACACTCAAATCTCGAATATCAGCCAATCCCAATATCCGTTCCCATCGTTTTGCAACCTTGACGGTCACAAAACCCATCTTGCAGCCTTGCGCGCTGGCTGCCCATAGGATCTGTTCCCGCTGCCGGTATGTTAATAAAAAGAAAATTAATCGAAGAGGAGTCTTGCAATCCTCATCGGAGGGTCTTCACCATACACGGAAAGGCCGGATAAGAGGACTGGGTAAAACCATTCATACTCATCCGGCTTTATTTGCGCTATGGCAGACAGCGCGCCCTGCTATTATTAAACCCGGCGGTTTGAAAAATACGTCATAATAAACAATGAACCCACTTGAAAAAGTGCCATTTGCCACTTTTTACCCCTTACAGAAGTATCTGCGAGGCACATGTTTTTTCAAAAATGACTTTTTCAAGTGGACTCAACAATGGTAAAGAAGATAGATTTAAGCAGAGACAAGATTGATTTCGGCACAGAAAAGATCGTAGGATTGTTCCTAAATTTGAATTCATAAATATTACAAAACTTTGGCGGTTACGATTTGTTTTTCTATCTGTGCGCTTTTTTTAATGTAAACAGTTAGTAGTGAAATGAAAGAATTAAATTATGAATCTCCGACGTTGGAGATTATCTGCATGGAAGCGCAGCATTGTTTTGCCACCTCGGGGCCTGTGTCAAACCAGACGGGTCTTGATGAATTGACTCCAGTTGATGCGGATTGGAATTAATTGTCATCGAAGCATGAAAAGGTTATTTTTAGCATGTGGTGTGTTCGCTGGCATGGTGGGTCTTACGAACTGTACGAAAAATGAGGCGCTTACACCTGGTACGGAAAGCGTGGATTTCACCGCCTGCATTGACAACGTGAATACGAAAACCGCACTTGACGGATTGAAAGTCAACTGGATGAAGGACGACAAGATAGGCATTCAAGTATCTCAAAACCACACCCAGAATGCATCTTCCTCTAAGGCGTCGTATCCGAGCACTTACGGAGTGTATAGATTGGCCGATGACGCTGCAGGCTCTAACGTGGGAAGGTTTACTTACAGCAGCGGTGAGGAGACCATAATGGGCGACGAGGAGTTCTTCGCCTTCTATCCGGCAAAGTATTGTAAGCCTAATGTAGGAAACGGCAATTTTTATATAGAATTTCCGTCTTATCAGAATTACGAAGACGTAATAGGTGGGAATCTTCCGCTTCCTATGTATGGCGTAGGAAATAATAGAAAAGTCGATTTCAAATACGCCGGAGCAGTAATAAAACTCCAGGTTTGGGCCGAGGAAGGGCTCGAGGCGCACTCTTGCGTGTTTAGTGCCTCAGGACTTTATAAGAAGGCATTCACTTTCATTAAGGACGGGAAGTGGGAGTCGCTTCATCCTGCCTACAATGTGGAAAACCTCAAGTTGTCCATGAACACTCCTTTGAAAATCAGTACGGACGCGAATAATCCTACCGAGATATTGATGGTGCTTCCGCTTTCCGGGGAGAGGACTTTGAAGAATCTCAAATTTTCCATCAACTGTACTCGCGGCGGCGCTGAGCTGAAGAAGAAGAGTGATCTAAAGATACAGCCTGGAAGTTTGGTTACTTTCCCTAAAACTAAACTAAAACTCGAGACTACCAGAATGTACGTAGATGGATTCGAAGGAGAGTTTGACGTGGAATGGCTAAAGACGGCGAAGACTTTAGTTAAGGTTACTATGCCTGAAAGTTCTCTACTTAGAGAAAAAGAGGAGTTTAAACCGCTTATGGAGGCTACCAGAAGCCTTATTGAACCTAATCATCAGATTACCCTGGACTTGAGCGAGACCCGGGTAGAAGGTGGTATTTTATACGGACTTGTGGGTAGTCAGTATATAGGCTTTTGCGGAGGAAGCAATCGCGAAAACGGCATAAAGAACATTTCTGAATTCCGCCTTCCGCAGGGGATAACTCAGATTATGAATAGGGCTTTTGCCTACAGTGACTATACCAAGATAGTCGTGCCTGCCTCCCTTACGCAGATAGCAGGTAGTCCGTCGAATGGATGTGACAAGATGGTCTGGGAAGTGGCTTCGGGTAACAAGTCTTTCAAAAACGACGATAAGGGCGCTCTTTACGACTTCGCTATGACCACTCTTATGGTGCTTAACGGCGGAAGCGGCAGCGCCTACACTATACACGATGGTACTACTACCATTAGGGGATGGGCCCTATACGAGAACTCAGTCATCGAGTCGCTCACCATTCCTGCCAGTGTAAAGACGCTTTCTGCCGACTGCATCTCCGGTACGTCTAAGCTTACCACGATTACCTGTCTGGGCACGACTCCTGCTGCGATTAAAGCAAATACAGGAGCGAATAGGGTCGGCCCTAAAGACAAGGTGAAGACCCTTTACGTGCCTGCCGGCTGCGTGGATGCCTACACGACCGCTTGGAAAGTCCTTCTGGACGAAGGAAACTGGGAGGTGAAGGAAATTGTCAAATGAAGGAAACCGCGTATAAGCAATAGCATTCCAACGGCAAAAGTCTAAAGCAAGAAGCTGTTTTGAATTGTCTGAAATGTTCTTTGAGGTGAAAAAAACTTCAGACAAACAATTCAAAACAGCTTCTTAGCATCAGCTTTTACACTCCTGGCGATACTGTTTAAACAAACACGATGCAGACGGGTTTGTCAAGGACGATGGTGCGCCCGGTGTCAGAAAGAAGACCCGTTCTGAGGTCGCGTCTGAAAATCTGGATGCAGCCACTGTCACGACAAGCGACCAGAAGGAACTTTCCGTTCGGAGTGATGTTGAAGTTCCTTGGGTGGACACCTGTGCTCTGGTAGCAGGCATAAGTCAACGTTCCTTCAGCATTGACCTTAAATATCGCGATTCCGTCATTCTGAAGTCTGTTGCTGGCATAGAGGTATTTCCCGTCGGGAGAAAGATGAATGTCTGCGCTGCCTCTGGCGTGGACAGTGTCAGCGCACACGGTCTGGATGACACTATCGGATTCTGTGTCAATGACAGCGATACTCCCCGACAATTCCCCTAAGACATATGCTTTGTCTTCACCATAATTAAGGATTATGTGCCTTGGACCGAAATCCGACGGCAGTTGAATGCGTTTGCACTGCCTGGTAGCCACATCGTATCTTGCCACGACATCCGCGCTGAACTCTGAAACATACAGTTCTGTTCCTGCGGCGTTGAACTGTGCGCAATGTGCATGAGGAAGACCCTGGCGTGTGCTGTCCGGGCCACCTAAACCTGTCTCGTAAAGGAAATCGTGAGGCTGCAGGACACCGTCATCGCCGACAGGGAACTCTGTGACGCTCCCGGACGAGTAGTTGGCGGTCATCACGACCTTGCCATTTGTCGAAATGTAGCACGGATCCTTTCCGTCAGTCAGTTCACTGCCCAACAACTGCATCGCACCGGTTTTCCTGTCAAGCCGTAACGTGACAGCCGAAGCTGAACTGTCGCCGACCTCACTCACCGCATAGACATAATTCCCCTCAGCGGACAACGTCAGATAAGACGGGTTCCTCATCTCGACCAGACCTAATGCACCTGGAGCCTCCACAAACCTATCTTCACCTTTATCGCCGACCGGGATACCTTTCTCCTGATCAAAAAAGTAGCTGTAAACACCTCTGCTCGCACAATCGTCAGTGTACGTACCCACAATCATCGTCAAAGGCCTTCTGTGGCACCCTGCCAGCATCAGTGACATCAATGTCGCCACCACGCAAGTCAACAAATCAGATCTTCTCATGTACATACTCCTCTATTTTTCACCAAATATATCTCTTTTTTCACATTCAGCATAATTATTTCCTGCGCCGCCAGACATGTGTTTCTCAAACTTACATAAAAATCTGCGATTTTTACGCCCGTCACATAAGAAAGAAACTGTTTTTTAGAGGAAATATCCGAGGTTATCTGGCCAATTCTGAAGACCTCTAAAATAATTAAGTGAAATGTAAAAAATAACCTGCATCACTTTAAATTTGCAATATATAGATGTTCTGGGTGATTCAATTTTATCGATTGACGCAACTTATTTTTTTTCAACATTACTTAAGGGCATTATCCGCAAAGAATGCCAATCATTTACAAACCACGGACACGATAAAACGCCACCAGCGGTATTCAATCCACTATCACCGTGGCTGACCCTCCCTCGGTATATGGGGGTCAGCCACACACTATGGCCTCCCAGCATTACCAGAGCCATTCTTGCGTGCCTGTGGTTTGCACAATATGATGTTCAGGGTGATTCTATGTATTCAATTTTATCGATTGACGCAACTTATTTTTTCAACATTACTAAAACATCCGGCCATCTGTAATGATAATGACAAACGGCGCTATGTCGGCGGAAAGACATTCCTTGGCGTAGGCTTCATATTTAAGGATTACTTAGTACTTACTATTGGGAAATTTTCCGTAATTTCGTACCCGTTATGGAAAAGAAAGAAAGCGCTATTTTTGAAGGGCTGAACGCCGAGCAGAAGAAGGCGGTCGGCAGTGTGGACGGACCGGTGCTTATTGTGGCTGGTGCGGGATCCGGGAAGACAAGGGTGTTGACGAGTAGGATCGCCTACATTCTTGAGAGGGGATGTGATCCGGCGAGGATCATGGCATTGACCTTCACGAAGAAGGCGGCCAGCGAGATGAAGGAAAGAATCGCCGTGATGGTCGGGGAAAGGAAGGCCAGAAGGCTCTACATGGGGACTTTCCACTCCATATTCATAAGATTTCTAAGGGAATATGCCGCCTTGCTCGGCTACCCTTCCACTTTCACCATCTACGACACCAGCGATTCGGTGAGCGGCATAAAGGCCTGCATAAAGGAACTCGGGCTGGATGACAAGGTTTACAAGCCGAAGGATGTCCTTTCAAGAATATCCATGGCCAAGAACAACCTCATCACCGCCGCTGCCTATCGGAACAACCAGCAGGCGATCATCAACGACACCCACGCACGCAAGCCAAGAATATGCGACATCTACTCCCGCTACGCCGAGAAGTGCAAGAACTCCGGCGTGATGGACTTCGACGACATATTACTGAACATGAACATCCTGCTTCGGGACTTTCCCGAGGCGAAGGAGGCCATCGCCTCCCGCTTTGACTACATTCTCGTGGACGAGTATCAGGACACGAACTTCGCACAGTACCTGATCCTGAAGAAGTTGACCGAGAAGCACCGGAACCTCTGTGTGGTGGGTGACGACTCGCAGTCCATCTACGCTTTCCGCGGGGCCAAGATCGAGAATATTCTTAATTTCAAAAAGGACTTCCCCGAGAGTCAGATCTTCCGACTTGAGAGGAACTATCGCTCGACGGCCAACATCGTGAACGCCGCCAACTCATTGATAGCCAAAAACGAGAACAGAATCCCGAAAACATGTGTGGCTGTCGGCGAGGAAGGTGAGAAGATCCGACTGCTGAAAAGCTGGTCGGAGCAGGACGAGGCCGTCGCCATCGCCTCCGGGATTGTGGAGAGGATGCAGTCCGACCATGCCCGGTACCAGGATTTCGCCATCCTCTACAGGACGAACTCCCAGTCAAGGGCCTTGGAGGAGGCTTTGAGGAAGAGGAACCTTCCCTACATGATCTACTCCGGCAACTCCTTCTTCGACAGAGCCGAGGTCAAGGACATGATGGCCTACCTGAAACTGGTCGTGAACGTCAACGACGACGAGTCCTTCAAGAGGATAGTGAACACCCCGTCCAGGGGCATCGGCGAGACATCACTCAACGCCCTGGGAGCCTTGGCTTACGACCTGAAATGCTCGCTGTTCAAGGCGGCATATTCAGAAAGGTTCGCCGAGTTCGGCCTAAAGCAGGCCGCCGTCGCGAAGATCCGCTCATTCTGTGAGATGATCGACGGATTCGCGTCGAAGGTGGCCTCGACCAACGCCGACGAGCTTGCCACGGGCATCTCCAACGCCTGCGGCCTGTACGCCTTCCACAAGAACGACCCGTCCATCGAGGCGCAGTCCAGGGCCTCCAACATCGAGGAACTCATCAACAGTGTCACCCATTTCATCGAGGAAAGGAGGGATGAATATCTCCGCGACCTCATCGTCGAGGGAGAGGCCGAGGAGGACACGGAGGTCAGTTACCCTGTGTTCACGTTGGGAGATTTCCTGGAGAACATCTCCCTGCTTTCCAATGTGGACGTGGAGGACGAGGAGGACACCAACAACAAGATCGCCCTTATGACGGTGCACTCGGCCAAAGGTCTTGAGTTCCCCTATGTCTATGTGGCCGGCCTGGAGGAGAATCTGTTCCCGACCGGAGGCATGCTGGCCTCCCCTGCCGACATCGAGGAGGAGCGCCGCCTTTTCTACGTTGCGATGACGCGCGCCAAGAAGGCCGTCTGCCTCTCGTTCGCCAACACCAGGATGCGCAACGGCAAGCACGAGTCCAACTCCCCGAGCCGCTTCATCAAGGAGATTGATTCTGAATATGTCGCCAATCCTCTGAGGAACGACGACTTCGCGGATTCCACCACCGATGACGACTTTCCTGGCTTCGGTGGCTTCGGCTCGCGCGGATTCGGTTCCGGTCATGGCTCCGACCGCTTCTCAGGCGGAGGTTCAGGCAGGTACTCCGGCGGCAATTACGGCGGAGGTTCAGGCAGGCTCGGCGGCGATTACGGCGGAGGTTCAGGCAGGCTCGGCGGCAGCCATGGCACAGGCTCAGGCAGGTACTCCGGAGGCAATGGCCGCCCTGCCAACAGATTCGGAATGGGCGGAGGCAATCCCTACGGTTCTTCCGGCAGTGTCAGGTACGAGAGCAAGCAGACCTCGGCGGCCAGCCCGACAGCCTCCAGGATCGAGGTCCTGCGCAACCGTCCTCTCCCTCCGAAGATCTCCGACGCCGACTTTGTCCCGGCTCCGATGACCGACTTCAAGACCGGCCAGCGGATCGAGCACAACCGTTTCGGTCCAGGCAAGATCCTTGAGATCACCGGCGCCGCCCCCGACCTCAAGGCCAGGATCGCCTTCGACTCCTACGGCGAGAAACTCCTGCTCCTGAAATACGCCAAGATGCGCGTGATCTAAACCTTCCGCGGTTCGGTACTTCGACAACAGACTCTCTGACCCGGGAAGCAGCAGAGTCTGCTCCTTCCCGGAGCCTGTCGGCTACTGGGTTCGCCGATAACTGAACCTGCCGAAGCGCTGGGAGCGGGATCCGGGATATTCAAAAAAGAGCACAAAAAAAGGGAAAGCTTAGTACATCGCACCGCTACGACCTCCTACCCTTGCTGCCTTCCGGCCCTGGGGGAATTCAGAGGGAGCTGGTCGTGTACGACTTTCCCTGACTGCAAATATACTACTTTTCGTTGAAACTGTCAAAAATGAATGGCAGGATGTCGTCCACTTTGTCAAATTTCCACGTTTTCTTCGTTCCGTACATGATCACGCTCATCGCATGGCCGGACAAAGTCTGGTACTCGGCCATCACCTGACGGCATGCGCCGCAAGGCGAGCATGGAGTCTCGCTCAGCGTGCCGTTGAAGCCACCGACAATGGCGAGTGAAAGCATAGCCTTGCCCGGGTTGTTGGCGCTGGCGGCGAACATCGCGGTCCTCTCGGCGCAAAGTCCCGACGGATAGGCCGCGTTCTCCTGATTGGCACCCTTCACGATTGTGCCGTCTTCCAGACGAAGAGCGGCTCCGACATTGAATGTGGAATACGGTGCGTAAGAACCCCTCCGCGCCTCGATCGCGGCATTCACGAGTTCTATGTCTTGAGGTTCCATCTCATCGATGGAGGAATATTCAGTATAGTTGATGTCCAGTTTTACTGTTCTCATATTCAGTGGTCTTTATACATAAGTTTTCAAAGTTAGCAAAAATTGTGCATATTCAAGCATTTGAGTAAATTTGCACTCACCTTTGCGCGAGGGCATTCCACCGCTTGCTGCGAAGGCATCGCAGGTGACCCATGGCGGGCAGTCACTTATTTTTTAACGGGCAAGCGTTTATTGGCAAGCGGCCGCCGGCTTGCCGGAGATGAGGTTACTTTATGAAAATCTGTGTAGGCCTCTCGGGAGGAGTTGACTCCAGTGTCGCCGCTCTGCTGCTGAAGCGGCAGGGTTATGACGTGTTTGCCATGTTCATGCAGAACTGGCACGACGCGGACGCGACGCTGCACGGCGACTGCGAATGGGAGGAGGATCGCTTCGTGGCGGAATTGGTCGCGCGGAAGATCGGCATCCCGTTCTATTTTGTCGATCTCTCAAAGGAGTACCGCCAGAGGGTGGTGGACTACATGTTCAATGAATATTCCGCCGGCCGCACCCCGAACCCGGACGTGCTGTGCAACCGCGAGATCAAGTTCGACGCTTTCCTCAAGGCCGCTCAGAAACTCGGAGCCGACATGGTGGCGACAGGGCACTATTGCCGCAGGGCTCCGCTGATGGACGCCGAGGGAAAGCAGGTTGTGATTGACGGACTGACTCAGTGGAGGATTCTGGAAGGAGTGGATCCGAACAAGGATCAGAGCTATTTCCTTTGCCAGCTCACTCAGGAGCAGCTCGGCAAGGCGCTCTTCCCTATCGGGAACCTTACCAAGCCGGAGGTCAGAGAGATCGCTCGTGAGGCGGATCTGCCGTCAGCCGACAAGAAGGATTCCCAAGGAATATGCTTCGTCGGCAAGGTTGACCTTCCTACATTCCTCCAGCAGAAACTCAAGCCCGCGGAGGGGAACGTGGTGGAGGTTTATGATGCCTACTACGCTCAAAGTGAGCAGTATCGCTTCGTCCACGACACCCTCGCCTCACTGCTGGAGACTCCCGGCGAGCCGATGATGATCACTGAATATACCTCCGAGGATTCCGGCGGGAAACCGTTCAACAACCGGCGGGTCACTGACAATAACAGTCCGGTCACTGAACCTGCTACGCCTCGACACTTCAACAAGCTCAGTGCCCCGCAAGTTCAGCAACCGCAATCTCTTTCGGTCACTGAGTCTGCTACGCCTCGACACTTCAACAAGCTCAGTGCCCCGCAAGTTCAGCAACCACAATCTCTTTCGGTCACTGAACCTGTCGAAGTGACCAAATCTACGGGAAAGACCGATTGGAGTGAATATGGCTCCGAAGCTTCCGCGCTTCCCTCTCAATCCCGTCTCGCCTGCGGCGATCCACACGTTCACGAGGCCACGGGCGGCCACAGGTCCGGAGCCACTTCCACTCCAACCGAACGGTTATCACATCGGAACGAGTTCGATGTGAACAAGATCGCGGAATTGAGCGATGAGGATCTGATGAGATTGTCGGAACCAATCTGGTACGACGACATCAAGTTCGAGACCGAAACCTACAGAGCCGGGAAAAAGCACATCAAGAAGACCCGGTACAAGGAGAATCCGTTCGGAAAGATTGTCGGACGGCACGACGGCGCGCAGTTCTACACGATCGGCCAGCGGAAAGGCCTCAACATCGGAGGACACAAGGACTCCATCTTTGTGATCGCCACGGATGTTCCGCGGAACATCATCTACGTCGGGGAGAGCCACACTCACAAGGGACTGTCACGCTGCTGCCTACGGATCGCGCCACAAGATATTCATTGGATCAGGACAGACCTTGCGATGGCGGACGGTGAGATCCGTCGCTACCGGGTCCGCATCCGTTACCGCCAGCCTCTCCAGGACGCGTTCCTGATCAAGAGGCCCGCCGGCATATTCATACTCTTCGACACTCCTCAGCGCGGCATCTCAGACGGCCAGTTCGCCGCCTGGTACTCCTCAGATGACGAGATGCTCGGCTCCGGAGTTTATTAGCCGTGGAGACAAGACTGCCTGACATACAGGCTCTGTGTGTAAGGTATTTTTGCCGCCGGCGAGGGAGACTGTCTTAAAAGTAAAAGTACCCCAAGTGAGGATTGAAAATTCGTAGTCGCCCCTGTATAGGGGTACAGACTTTTCTACTCTCGCCGAGACTTTTCAGACAGTCTGGGGGGAGGGGAGCTGCTGGGCCAACGGCATGGAGGATAATGTATTTATTATCAAATATATAGCACGCCCTCCTCCTGTCCGTTCCAACGGGGAGGAGAGTATGGTTTTTAACTGATTAATAAGAAGTTAGCCTCCACGGCGAAAAAATTAGGGGAACGCACTATCATCAGGACCTAATACTGTCCAGGAATATTCAGAGACTTGGCTGCGGACTCGCCGGCAAGGTAGCCGGTGGAGAAGGCGCACTGGAGATTGTAGCCGCCGGTGTCGCAGTCCATGTCAAGAACCTCACCGCAAAGGTAGAGGCCAGGTTTGAGACGTGACTCCATCGTCTTCGGCATCACCTCGTCGGTCGAGATGCCACCGGCAGTGATGACACAACGCTCGTAACCCACAAAACCGATTATCTCGAACTTCCAGTCCTTCAATGTCTTGGCCAACAGATCAAGATCAATGTCGTAATAACGTCTTGGCTGACGGTTGGAACGATGGTTCGGGCCTTTCGACCAACTCTGCGACCTGTCATAACGATTCGACAGATTGGCATAACGGGACACCGGACCCGTAGAAGCGCCGGAGCGCCCGTCAGCATATTCAGACTTCTTAAGATCAATCTTCATGATGTCAGGATTCCACGCCTGAAATCCCGGGATCAGTTCCCACGGCATCAGTTTGCCGAGCAGGATTCTATACATCTCCTTGCCGTTCAGCCCGCGTCCATCCTTCCATTGGCGGGTGCGGGGGTCGTTCTTGATCTCGTTCCACAGAGTCTTGATCCTGTCTGTCAGTTCTTCCAGTGAGACACCTGGCTTCAGATCAAGCGAAAACGCCACCTTACCACCATTCATCAAGGCTTTCACGCACTTGCGGCTGACCTGAAATCCGATCGGTCCCTCAATTCCTCCGTCAGTGAAGTCCACGTCTCCGAACTCCGTCTCGGACTTCGAGCCGTCAAACGTGACGGTAAGGCTGACATTCTTCAACTTGGCGCCCTTCAGCGCCTCTCCACTTCCAGTCATCGGAGTCTCCCTGTGAATATGTCCCTTCAGGCCTGTCTCCGGTCTGTCGATAATTTTATAACCTTTAGGAACGAGGGCTGTCAGAGACGGAAAACAAGGTGTGACATTGTGGCCGAAAAACTTAGCCCATTTGTAACCGTCACCGGTCGAGCCGGTTCCAGGATAGGAAAGCCCTCCGGTCGCGATGATCAGCTTCGAGCATTCAAACGTCTCACCATCAGCGCATCGGATCGAAAATCCCGGCAGGATGTCTGTCACCTCACGATCCGTAAGCAGTGTCACCCCATGGCGCAGCACCACCTCAACGATGGTGTCCAGCACATCGGATGCCCTGTGTGAATATGGGAAGGCCCTGTCTCCCCTCTCGACAACGGTCTCCAAACCGTTGCTTTCAAGGAAATCAATGGTATTTTCCGGAGTGAAGTTATAGAACGCCGGCTTCACGAAATTAGGATTAGTGCGAATATGCTGCGAGAACTCGTTCCAGTCCTTGAGGTTCGTGAAGTTGCAGCGTCCCTTGCCCGTGAACAATATCTTCCTGCCCGGACGTGGCATCTTCTCCAGAACCGTAATGCGTGCCGAACTTCCAAGCGGAAGAGCCTTCGTGGCACCGTAAGCGGCCATAAGTCCTGCCGCTCCGCCACCAATGATGATAATGTCTGAATACATGGTGCAAAGTTAAAAATTTTTACTTATCTTTGCAGTCCATTTCCACGAGAAATGCAGCAAGCCACTTTAGCTCAGTCGGTAGAGCAGCGCATTCGTAACGCGCAGGTCGTCAGTTCGAGCCTGATGAGTGGCTCAAAAAAGGGAAGTACATACGGTACTTCCCTTTTTTTGAGCATGTACTTCCCTTTTTTGAGCCACTCTCGAGACATTATTACCAAATATCTCATTATTAACAAATTACAAAATTCTGCCCTCTAATTCGAGATAGCAGGATACCACAATTCCCTCATAATCAATCAATAGGACTCCACCCCTCCAGACTGTCTGAAAAGTCTCGGCGAGAGTTGAAAAGTCTGTACCCCACTACAGGGGCGACAACGAATTCTCAATCCTCGCAGGGGGTACTTTTACTTTTAAGACAGTCTCCTCCAATCAATAGGACTCCACCCCTCCGGCAATCAACAATTGCCGACCACCATTCATTTCTCAGTCTAACTCCTTGATCATCCGGTCATAAAGATGGCCGAAAAAGAGGATCTCTCCGTCGGGGCGGAAGCCAAGGGCGGAATAGTAGGTGAAGAGGCGGGGCTTGGACTTGTCAACGATCAGGCTGATGCGTGGAAAGCCTTTCCTGCGGCCCTCCTCGATGCAGTCGAGCATCAGCAGGTGGCCTATGCGGTCGGTCGCGCCGGCATATTCAAAGGTCATCCGGCGGAACTCGGGGAGTACAGCCATACTGTCGAGATAGAACTCGCCGGGCAGACACTCCGGCTCCGTAACAAGGATGTCCTCCCCCGCGCTTTCATGATCACGCGTACCATTTGAGACTTCTACGGACGGAAAACAAGCCGCAGACCGCGTCGGATCTTCATCCTCTGACGGAGCGGCACCCTCGAACATAGAGTTCAGGAGTCCCCACGTCAGCTCGCGCAGCGACAGATAGTCATCTCCTGAATATGCCGTCAGCGATCCCACTGCATTGCCTTCCACGCATGCGACCCTCGTTCTGGCGTATGAATATAACGTGTCGGGTCTGGCGCAAATCTCTCCGACGAGCTTGACGGCATCCTTGACATTCAAAGATGTGGAGCCGAACTCGATCGCAGAGTCGGCATCCACATTGAAAACCTCATACCCCATCGCCGCAAGGACATTTCTTGCGATGAACTCGCCGTCTGACGGCTGGGCATCACGGATAGTGAATTTCCCCGTGGCAGATAAATTATTGAGCATAAAATCTTTACGTTATCACCTATGATTCATTTCCGCTATAGGTAAACATCTATTCACATCATTATCAAGACAATAGGTGCCACGACTTTTCAAGGTCTCATTCTGGCACGCTCAGTGACCGGGCTGGCCTATCGCCAAAAAAGTCGCCTAACTGATGAACTGAGCCTCAAGAGCCTTAAGTTTTGCATCAGCGTCCGGCCCCTTGGCTCCGAAGTAGAACTTGATCTTCGGCTCGGTTCCGGAAGGACGGACAGAGACGATGTCGCCGGCCTCGTTGAAGAACTGGAGTACGTTCGACTTCTGAAGTCCGGTCTTCTCCGGCTCGTTGTAGTCGATGACCTTGATGACCTTCGAGCCGACAATCTCTGCCGGAGGGTTCTGCCTCAAGTCTGCCATGATCTTCTGGATCTCTTCAGCGCCGGTCTTACCCTTGCGCACCAAAGAGACAAGCGATTCCTTGCGGTAGCCATATTCAGAATAAATCCTCTGGAGCAGCTGGTAGAGGGTCAGTCCCTGATCGGCGGCCCAGGCGGCGCACTCGGCGACCATTATGCAGGCAACCGGAGCATCCTTGTCGCGAACAAACTCGCCGACATTGAACCCGTAGCTCTCCTCGCCGCCGCAGATGAACTCGCCCTTGCCCTCGTTCTCACGCACGATCTCCTCGATGTACTTGAAACCGGTCAGCACGTCGTAGCACTTCACGCCGAAACTGCGGCCGATCTCGGCGATCAGCTCAGTCGTGACGATGGTCTTGGCGATGTACTTTGTGGAATCCAGCTTGCCGAGTTCCTTCCAACGGGTAAGAATGTAATATGTCAGAATGGAACCCGTCTGGTTGCCGTTCAGTTGAACCATCTTGCCGTCGTTGTCACGAACCGCGATTCCGAGGCGGTCAGCGTCAGGGTCAGAGGCCATCACGATGTCCGCACCCTTCTTGTCGGCCATCTCAAGAGCCATTTTCATTGCAGCCGGCTCCTCAGGATTCGGAGAGACAACTGTCGGGAAGTCGCCATCACTCACATCCTGATCCGGCACGTGGATAACATTCTCGAAGCCAAGGCGTTTCAAAGCCTCAGGCACGATGCGGACCCCGGCTCCGTGAAGCGGGGTATAGACAATCTTCAAGTCCTTGTGCTTCTCGCGGGCTTCAGGGCTGAGGGTAAGAGAAAGAATGTCAGAGATGTAAGCATCGTCCATAGCCTTGCCCATCAGCTCTACCTCTCCGCAATGCTCCCTTTTCTCGAACATCACTTGGGAAGGGTCAGTGATCCTGTTTACCTCGTCGATGATCTCCCGGTCCACCGGCGCGGTGATCTGCGCCCCGTCAGACCAATAGACCTTGTACCCGTTATATTCCTTAGGATTGTGCGAGGCCGTGACCATCACACCAGCGACCGCGCCCATCTTGCGGATGGAGTAGCTCAACTCCGGCGTAGGGCGCAGGTTATCGAATATGAACACGTGCAATCCGTTGGCGCTGAATATGTCAGCGGCGATCTTGGCGAACATTTTGGAGTTGTTGCGGCTGTCGTAGGAAATGCAGACGCGGATGTCATCCCCGGACACCTTCTTAAGAATATAGTTGGCCAGTCCCTGCGTGGCCATTCCGACGGTATATTTGTTCATCCTGTTGGTCCCGACCCCCATGATACCCCTCAGGCCACCGGTGCCGAATTCCAAAGTCTTGTAGAAAGCGTCCTCGAACCCTGCCGGATCATTGTTCCGCAGTTCCAGCACCTTCATCTTGGTTTCCTGATCGAAATCCCCTTCCAGCCATTTCCTGGCGTTCTCGTTGTAATCCTGTGCCATAATATCTTAATTTATTTATATTTCCATTGTCTTTTCATTGCCGAACAGTCCGTCCGCGCAACGAACCGAACAACCTACAAATTTACTCAAATTATTCGGCATCCCGAATGCCCCATACGACAATCTTACACATGCCACAAATCGGCATCCCGAATGCCCCATACGGCAATCTTACACTTGCCACAAATCGGCATCCCGAATGCCACATACGACAATCTTACACATGCCACAAAAAGGTTAGAAGCGGTTTTGATTTGTTTGTCAGAAAATGTGAGAGTGAAAAACTTCAGGTTCGACCGCTTCTTCCAAGAAAGATAGCGGTGAAGTCTGACTGAAGAAGCGGGAAGGAAATGAAGATTATTTCACCTCAAAGAACATTTCAAACAAATCAAAGCAGCAGAGCCATTCTTGAGTGACTGTGGTTTGCACAGGGCATCTCGCCAAATCAAAACAGCTTCCAAGGGCATTATCCGCAAAGAATGCCAATCATTTACAAACCACGGACACGATAAAACGCCACCAACGGTATTCAATCCACTATCACTGTGGCTGACCCTCCCTCGGGATATGGGGGTCAGACACACACTATGGCCTCCCAGCATTACCAGAGCCACTCTTGCCCGTGGTTTGCACAGGGTTTCACAGGGTACAAAAAATCAAAACAGCAGAGCCATTCTTGAGTGACTGTGGTTTGCACAGGGCATCTCGCCAAATCAAAACAGCTTCCAAGGGCATTATCCGCAAAGAATGCCAATCATTTACAAACCACGGACACGATAAAACGCCACCAACGGTATTCAATCCGCTATCACTGTGGCTGACCCTCCCTCTGAACATGGGGGTCAGCCACACACTATGGCCTCCCAGCATTACCAGAGCCACTCTTGCGTGCCTGCGGTTTGCACAGGGTTTGCACAGGAACCAAAAATCAAAACAGCAGAGCCACTTGACCCTGCCGTCTAATCTAATCACAACGCCTATATGTATATGGTACTCACGTGACTAACCGTTCCAAATCATTTGTACTTGACCTCAGCCATTGACGGCGATGTCGTAAACTCTGTCAATTTCATGAATTTGGGAATGATGAGTTCCTCGGTATTCGTCAAATAATCGTAATTTTGTGAAAAGGTAATATGTTTTTCAAATGGAAGCGGATAGAATGGGAATGTGGCCTCAAAAGAGGAGACAGTTGCGGCGACAAAGCGCGTGCTTAGGTGTGTGCTTAGGTGCGTGATGCGGTGCGTGATTGATAAACAATTGATAATCAAGCAATATCGCACCCACCTTTAGTCTAATCACGCTAAAGACAATCACCTAATCTATTAACTTATAATAGATTGCAAATCACGACACCTTATGGGGAGGATAACTGTTATAAAGCAAATAGCTTCAATGCAAAGGAAAGGACAGACAGAGCGTGTCTAAGTATGCGTTAAGTATGCGTTAAGTATGCGTTAAAAAATAAGTTGGTAAAGATTTGGCAGTATTTTCGAGGATAGACGTCTTTAACCCAAGCTCGTCCATTGCTGCAGGAATACGGTAGAAAGATTTGGCGGTATTTTCGAGGATAGATGTCTTTGACCCAAGCTCGTCCATTGCTGCAGGAATACGGTAGAAAGATTTGGCGGTATTTTCGAGGATAGATTTCTTTGGGAGAAGGAGTGTGGGTGACACATGTCTGATGAAGTAAGACAGATAGACCGAAAAAGACAATCGAAGATCACCAAGTTATTTTTTTAGGGTTACTAAGAAACTGTTTTGATTTGTTTGTCTGAAAATGTGAGAGTGATAAACTCCGGGGTCGACTGCTTTTTCCAAAGAAGATAGCGGTGCTATCTGACTGAAGAAGCGGGAAGAAAATGAAGATTATTTCACCTCAAAGAACATTTCAAACAAATCAAAACAGATTCTCAAAGATCACCAGGTTATTTTTTAAGGATTAGTAAGCCAAATTTGGCGGGAGATAAAAAGTATAACAGATCATAATGATATACAAAATATGGACAGTTTTGAGAGATTCATAGTTGAGAACGAAGGGGCGGACACGGTGCGGCTGGTGATGTCGCGCAGGGAGTGGCCGTCGCCGGGGGATGCCGGACTGGCTGAGCTGGACGCGAAGTCGCTGGCGGTCAACACTATCGAGGGACGAAAGAAACTTCGTAAGAAGCTGCCGGAATGGGTGGCGTGCTCGAGGCTGGTCTATCCTTCGACGCTGTGCACGGAGCAGTGCAGTTCTTCTGACACGGCGCGGTACAAGGCTTCGATTGTTCAAAGAATCTTTAATGAACATGGAAGACCTGTCGCTTCGACACTTCGACAATATCAAAGCACCGCAGGTTCTCCGACAGAGGCGACAGGTTCTGGAACCGAAGAAACAGGTTCACCGACAGAAGCGGCTGGTTCAGGAACCGAAGAAACTGGTTCTGCGGCCTGCAGAGATGGTTTAAGAATCAGTAAACTATCAGTCGCTTCGACAGGCTCTGCGACCAAAGGGACAGGCTCAGCGACCAAAGGGACAGGCTCTGCGACCGATTGTTTTTTGGTCACTGAGCTTGCCGAGGTGACCGAACCGAAAAACGGCAAGGTGGCGGATCTGACAGGAGGGCTGGGAGTTGATTCGTGGGCATTCAGCAAAGTGTCTGATGAAGTGCTTTACAATGAGATGAATCCGGAACTGGCTGCGGCGGCACGGCACAACTTCCAGGCTCTGGGAGCCACGAATATATTCATTAGGAATTGTGAGGCGACAGCGGACAGCCTTGAGGAGATACTCGGGGACTTCAAGCCGGATGTCATATTCATGGACCCGGCAAGACGGGACTCCGTGGGAAAGAAGGTCTTTCTGCTGGAAGACTGCTCGCCGGACGTGCTGAAGATGCTGCCTCAAATGTTCGAAACCAGCAGATTCATACTGCTCAAGATTTCCCCTATGGCGGACATCACTATGGTTGTGGAAAGATTGGACAGGACTTATGAATCATTCCTTGATGAGAATCACAAAGGTGGCTGGAACGGTCAGTGGGTGCGTGAGGTCCACGTTGTGGCAAGCTGCGGGGAATGCAAGGAGCTGTTGATTCTGCTGGACAGGGAATGGAGAAATGGATATTCATTGACCTGTCGGGAAGATGGCGGAACGCTGACATTCACGTCAGAAGAGATTGCCGGCGCAAAAGCGGTGTACTCGGATTCGACATTCGCCAGAATAATCTTCGAACCGGGGAAGTCGCTGACCAAGGCAGGGGTGTTCAATGCTGTCTGCGAAAGGTTCGGACTCGTGAAGCTGGCCCGCTTCACGCATCTTTACACGATAGGTGAACCACTGTCTGACAGCGAATTAGAGCAGCGAACCGCACCACTTAAAGATTTCGGAAAAGTCTTTTATGTAAAGGAAATCCTTCCTCTTAACAAGGCTTCCATGAAAGATGTCGGGAAGCGCTACCCACATTCCGAGGTCTCCGCCAAGAACATTCCGATGTCCAGCGATGAGTTAAGAGTCCGCCTGAAAGTCAGATCAGGCGATGACGCGCACATCTTCGGCGCACGTATAGAGACTCCCTACAACGAAGACAACTACCTGATTGTCACCGAGCCAACCGGTCGCTGAGCTTGTGGTTCGCCAGACTCACCAACCATCGAAGTGACCAATTCACGTCATTATATGAGTCCACTTGAAAAAGTCTTTTTTTTGAAAAATATGTGCCACACAGGTACTTCCAACGGGGGTAAAAAGTGGCGAATGGTACTTTTTCAAGTGGACTCTTATATTGTCACTTCGACAGGCTCATTGACCAAAACTAAAGTATCCCGCGGATGAAGTTGTATGAAAAGGCCGTGGCCGAACAAAAGGAAGCTCATTGACCAAAACTAAAGTATCCCGCGGATGAAGTCGTTGATGTCGGCGGAAGGGATGTCAAGCGTTTTGAATATCTCGGCGTAGCGGCCGCACTCAAGCAGCGAGCGGACCTTGCCATGGCCGTACTGGGTCAGGGCATATTCGACAATGGCGGCGCCGATCAGGCTCTCGACAGGAATGACCGCGACTGTCGCGCCATCCTCCCGGAAGACAGGAATCGAGAGATCATAAAAATCGTCATCATCCGAAAGATCAAGGTCTCTCTTCCCGGCAAGGTAGAGGCGAAGCGAGGTCTTAAGATCTGAATATGAAAGGTCCATATACCCGCCATGGTAAGCGGCGATGCCTTCCTGAACCATAGGCAAGGCATTTGGCCAGGCCGACCGTAAAAGCAGAAGAGCCACATCATGCCTGTCGTCATAGTAATTCGACAGAATTATGTCATCTCCGAAGATCCGTCCGTAAAACGCCTTGTCAGAAGTCTTTCCGGACGCCGAACTCATCAATGGATTGGAATAGACGTTGAACAAGATTCCGGACAGTCGTTCGCACTGATCTATGGAGGAAGCCACCACATAGCGGACCTGACCTTGGAATGACGGGACATATTCGTTAATGAGACCTCTCAAAAAGGCTGACAATCTGCGGGCAGTCCGTCTGGAGACTTCGCATCCGGGAGAGCAATAATATTCAAGTCCCTTAAAATCAATCTTTTTAAGGGAACGCATCTCCGCGTCAAGCCAGTTGGCGAGCCTGAACGGATTGGAACGGCCATTGTCTCCTGAGGCCACGGCCTCCGCGCGGACACGGAAGATCGTCTCCACCCAGTTTTCATATTCATCGCCGGGAAGCCTGCTGAATGTCGCGGCGACCAGTTCGTAGACTCCGTCGCCAAGCTTCCTGATGTCAAGAATCCGGTTCTCACGGAAAGAGGCGTAGAGGAGATTCCCATCGTCGAATTCCTGTAGATAGTCAGGTGAGCCATCGACCCAGAACGAACGCCTGCGGGCATCATCGGCCGAAGAAGATGTGAACGACTCCACATAGGCCTTCCAGAGTTCGGAAACCATCCGCACCGAGTCTTTTTCCTGACGGGACATATATTCCAGATCCACGTTGTACGGCCTCAGGCCGGGGATTTGGGCGCTGCTGGTCATCTGCTGTGCAGTAGAGAAGGAGGAGGCGGCCAGCAGCATTATCAGGGAGATGGTTATTTTTTGAATATTCATCTGTGAATACAATGATTTTGGTGAGTCTTGTCGAATCAGAGGATATCTGTTACAGGTGGGGAGTTCGGGTCACTTCGACAGGATCAGTGACCAAGAGCAGCATGGAGGCCCTGCGACAGTTGACGAAAAGTGAAGAGCCTATATGCAGTCCAGAAGACGCAAGGATATCCTTTTGCGATCCAGATCCACATCAAGCACACTGACATTGACTTTCTGATGAAGTTTGACCTTCTTTCCGCGCATCTGGGAGACATGGATAAGGCCGTTCTCGTGGATGCCGATGTCCACGAACGCGCCGAAAGCGGTCACATTCGTGACGATGCCCGGCAGTTCCATACCCGGCTTCAGGTCATCAATCTCGTGGATGTCATCAGCGAAACTGAACTCCTGCGCGCTCTGGCGAGGGTCGCGGCCAGGTTTGGCCAATTCCTTAAGAATATCATTGATCGTTGGAAGGCCGAACTCTCCCTCAACGTAGGCTGACGGATCAATCTTCCCTATCAAGGCCTCATTACCCACCAGTTCCTTAGTGCTGACGCCCAGATCGGAAGCCATCCGGTCAACTATGTGATAACACTCAGGGTGTACGGCGGAATTGTCAAGCGGATTCTCGGCGTCCTGGATGCGCAGGAAGCCGGCACACTGCTCGAAAGCCTTCGGGCCGAGTTTCGGAACTTTCCGAAGCTGGGTTCTGGACGAGAAGCCCTTGATGGAAGAGCGGTAGTCCACAATGTTGGAAGCCAAAGCCGGACCGATGCCCGAGACATAACTCAACAGGTAAGGGCTGGCGGTGTTTAGATTCACACCGACGCTGTTCACGCAGATGACAACAGTGTTGTCCAGTTTCTCACGAAGCAGATTCTGATCCACATCGTGCTGGTACTGTCCGACACCCAATGACTTAGGGTCAATCTTGACCAACTCCGACAGCGGATCCATCAGACGACGGCCTATTGACACCGCTCCCCTGACGGTCACATCCTCATCCGGGAATTCCTGCCTCGCGACTTCGGACGCAGAATAGATAGAAGCTCCGTCCTCGCTGACAGTGAACACCTTGACGTTCTCCGGAATACCGACACGTTTGATGAATTCCTCGGTCTCACGGGAGGCCGTTCCGTTTCCTATGGCAATCACCTCGACGGCATATTCTTCAATCATTGAGGAGACGGCCATTATCGACTTGATCTTATCGCTCTGAGGAGGATGCGGGAATATGATCTCGTGATGCAGAAGGTTGCCCTGCTCGTCCAGGCAGACGATCTTGCAGCCGTTGCGGAAACCAGGGTCGATCGCCATTGTCCTCTTCTGGCCGACCGGAGCGGAAAGCAGAAGCTGCGTCAGATTCTCCCCGAACACGTTGATCGATTCGATGTCAGCCTTCTCCTTGGCCTCCTTGACAATCTCGTTGGTCAGCGACGGCTCAAGCAAACGCTTATAGGCATCATCGACGGCCTGACGAATCTGGTCAGCCAGTTTGGTTCCCGGATAACGATGCTCATGGCAGAAATCGTAATAGATCTTGTTGCCGCATTTCTCCGCGTCCGCATCGAGACCAATAGACAAAAAACCTTCCTTTTCCGCACGGAGAATCGCCAGCAGATTGTGCGACGGAATCCTCTGCAAAGGCATGGAGAAGTTGAAATATGTCCTGTACTTCGAAGCCTCGGCATTGCCTGAGGCCGCCTTGGTGGCCTTCGACTCGATCCTGCGGGTTCTGAATATGTGCCTGAGGTTCCCACGGACAGTCTGCGATTCGGAAAGCCGCTCGGCGATGATGTCACGGGCTCCGGCAAGGGCCTCCTCGACGGAAGCGACCTTGTCTCCGACATATTTCCTCGCCTCTGCCTCCGGATCAGCGACCTCAACCTTCCACATCTTGTCAGCCAAAGGCTCCAGGCCTTTCTCCTTCGCCATCGTGGCACGGGTTCTCCTCTTTGGTCTGTACGGCAGATAAAGATCCTCCAACTCACTGGCCACCACACAGTTCTCTATCTTGGAGCGGAGTTCGTCAGTCAACTTGCCCTGTTCGGAAATCGTGGACAGGATGCCCTCCTTCCTCTTCTCCATCTCGGTGAACACATCGTTCCAATGCTTGATCTCGGCGACGGCGACATCGTCCAGCCCCCCGGTCTTCTCCTTCCTGTAACGGCTGATGAACGGAATGGTGTTTCCTTCCTCGAAAAGGTGGACGCAATTCTCCACCTGCCAATCCTTGACACCGATGGCACGGGCGATATAGTCAATATAGATATTCTTCATATTCAAAGTGTTATCAATAATTCTTCAACTATCGCAAGTAGGCAATTACCAGCGGCAAAAAACTTATCTCACGTCCGAAGGTGATTGCCCACCCTCTTCCTTTCACGTTACCCCCTCCCTAAATCCCTCCCCTCGGGGGAGGGGATGCGCTTCGCGCACCCCTTAGGGCCTTTAACGTTACCCCCTCCCTAAATCCCTCCCCTCGGGGGAGGGGATGCGCTTCGCGCAC
>OLYC01000881.1_pt1 | contig 22628 bp, 25 predicted proteins | sample 1674271 | NCBI WGS metagenome assembly OLYC01 (sample SAMEA103958154, study PRJEB25191) | human gut metagenome
ATTTAAAAAGAAATAATGAACTGTTTTAGGTTATGAAAATAGGTTTAAAGTTTACGAGAGGGGAGAGGCAGTTGAAAAGAATACTCGAAACTCCGCTTTTGCCGCAGGGTAAAGCAACCGTAGCGGTTTCTTCGGAAGCTGTTGACACGATAAAGGCTCTCAAAAGAACAGGTTATGATGTATTCGAGATTGAGCCTAACTCAAAGCTTTCGGCGCCTGTTGCAAGCCACCCCGACTGTAACCTTTTGCAGCTTGACAAAAAAACTTTTGTCTGTGACGAAGATGTTACGCCTTCTTTAATCAGCTACATTGAAAAAAGCAACATTGTTAATAAATTAACAATAGGGAAGGAGATAATAAACGACGAACAGGTGAAGGTATACAGTGAAAAAATAAGCTCGCCTTATCCGGGTGAGGCTGCAATAAATGTAAAAAAACTTGATAATTGTATAGTGTGCAACACAAAATATATCAGCAGTTCCGTACAGGCTTATGCTGCCGCCAATGATCTGAATTTGTATCATTGCAATCAAGGCTATGTCGGCTGTTCATCTGTTCTGGTCAGTCAAAGCGCTGCAATAACTGATGACGATTCTGTTTATGAAACTTTCCGTCGAATAGGATTGGATTGCCTGATGCTTTCTAAGGGTCAAATAAAACTGAGCGGCTACAGTTACGGATTTATAGGCGGCTGCTGCGGATTTATTGACAGGAATTTAATTGCATTCAACGGAAAGCTGAGCACACACGGTGATGCGGATAAAATAAAAAGCTTTTTGAGTAAATATAATGTAAGCTATATTGAGCTGAGCGATGAACCGTTAACAGACATCGGCGGACTTGTGCCCATATTTGAAGAAATATAATGAATACTCTGTTAAAAGCAGTGACCGATGACTTTTCGGCTGCTGCTTCTTTCTTATATAAAAGCAGCGTTTATATTTGTTATCTGTCTTAATCATTAAATTATTGCTATTTATTGCTCTTTCAATCCCCTTTTTGATACAAAATATAAGTTTTGTAATCGTTCTGTGGCTTTGCGGCGGCGGACGAAAGGAATTAGCAGAGACGTTGATACGTTCAACTTGCTTGCTGTGTGTAGCATTTCGGGCGGTAGCGCGCGCCATGGGCGCGGTGCGGCTTGTCTGATTTCACCTGCGGCGGCTCTCTCGTTTTCCTCTTGCAAGTCAGCTAACATTATCAGCATGGAAAATCAAATTTTTAGCAAAGATGATGTCAGAGGATTTCAAAAATTCTATGGGCAGATACTTTCAAACATTATCACCAAAGGACAGACGGAGCGGACTGCGCTGCGTATGTCCGAAAATGATTTACTCGACCTTATCGACGCGGATGTATTTAATGAAATTTGGCGGTGTTCCTCTTGTTTTCCGCCTGCAACTGATTTCATGTCCGAACGTCGATACACCTATCAGACGACCGCCTACATTGGATATCTTCGCGGCGTTTCTGATACTCTTGATATGCTCTCTCGCCTTATCGGTGACGAGCTGAGCGGCGACGAGTACAAAGATTTTTTGAAATGCAAGGCTGCTATGCCTTGCAAATCCGCGCTTGACGGTATCGGAGAGAGCGGAAAGGCGTGAGCCTTTCCCTTCTCTTGATACTATAGAAACAACGTAAAATGAAAAAATATGCCGATAAACGGCTATGCTGCGACATTTCAGAGAAAAAAACCGATAAAAAAAGTACGATAGAAAGTCTGGAATATTACAGACACCAAACCGAAAGGATAGCACTTTCGCTTTCCCTTAACCGCTCAATACTTGCAGAAAGAGCGGAGAAGATGATGTTATGCGGCTCATACATTGAGCTGCAAAACGACAAGGTTGTCGGAGCAAATTTCTGCCGACAGCGTATATGCCCGATGTGTCAGCGGCGGCGGTCGCTCGACGTTGCCGCAAACACCCGGGAGATTGTTAACTATCTCACCGAAAAAGACGGGCGAAAGTTTTTACATATGGTTCTTACAGTCCCAAACGTGGGACTTTGCAACCTTGACGAGACAATAACTCGAATGTATAAGGCTTCATCGAAGATGTTCAAAGACAAAAAGCTTTGCAAAAAATTTAAAGGTGTCATGCGTTGTCTCGAAGTCAGCTATAACAAGAGGGTCGGATATATCGACGGCGATATTGACGGCGGACTTTCTATCATTGGTAACGCTTTTCACCCTCACTTGCACTGTCTTGTTTCCGTCGGAAAATCTTACGGCAGCGGAAAGAATTACATACGTCAAGAAGAGTTGCTCGACCTTTGGCGCAGCTATTACGGCGATAGCAAGATTACGCAGCTTCATGTGTCCGCTGTCAAGGACGACGGTGCGGTCTCCGAGGTTGCAAAGTATTGCGTTAAACCGCTTGACCTTGACTTGACGGACTATGAACTTTCTGTTGTTGTCGAAGCTATATTCGGAGCTTTGCACGGTCGCAGACTTATTCAATTATTCGGTGATTTCAGAGAAGCGGCACGGACTCTTAAAATTGAAATGGAAGCCGAACATCAGCTTGCGGCTGATGAGGGCTTCCAGGTTGAACGTTATTATTACAACCTTAACAAAGGCTGTTATGATTTACAGAGCTTTTCCGCTGTTGCCGCAGCAGAAAGCCTGTCAAAATGTCAATAAACTCTCCGTTGCATGGTACGCTTGTTAGTTCATAGCGTGCCATTTTTTTTACCTTTTCTTTGTTTACTCTCCATGCTCTTCCTACCGCCGTTCTTATGTTCTTCTCTATTGCGTTTGCCGTTCTATTGTATTTCATTCCCAGTGCTTCATAAAAACTCAAAAGGTCTTGTAATACTTCTTCTTCTTCAACTGATGCGGTCACTATATCCCTTAAAATCCAATAGCCCAGGTATGTTCGATTTATTCCGAGCGTTTCAAGGATATCTTCAACTGTCATTTTTTATCACCTCGGACTTATTCTATCATTTGACAACATTGTTGTCAATCTCTATAATGCTAACGGCTCACTGTGGGAGGCTGTGAGCGATTTAACAAAAGAAAGAAAGTAAATTCATTATGCGTGCAGAATTTGTCTCAGATGAGCGCCTGCGGCTCATTTTAGAGTTATTGACATATGAAAACTATCTTGTTTGCTGTGTTGCTTTGCAAAGCGGTTTGAGAATTAACGATTGCTTAGCGCTTGAGCCTATGCAGCTTGACAAGAAAACGTTCACCATTACCGAGCAAAAAACGGGAAAAAAGCGCCGCGTTAGGTTGTCGGTGCAGCTCCGTAAAGAGCTACGGAGCGTAGCAGGGGAGTATTATGTTTTTCCACACCGGACTGACCCGTGCCGGCACAGAACACGGCAGGCGGTGTATTGCGATATCCGCAGAGCCTGTAAGGCGTTGCGGATCAAAGAGCATATATCACCGCATAGCTTGCGGAAGCATTATGCCGTTGAATTGCTGCAAAACGGCGCAACGCTTGATGAGGTCAAGCGGAGCTTGAACCACGAAAGCGAGTTTGTCACGCTGTTATATGCTCTGAGCGACAAAGTTGAGCTTCAGGCGCTCATAAAAAACCGAGCAAAAAAAGGGTAGGGGAAAGCCGTCAATACGGCTTCCCCTGCCTTTTTCTATAAGCGAGGGCGGCAGCCTTGCGGCGCTCGGGGTCACCAAGCGAGAGAAAGACTCGCTCGTCGTATACCGCCTCAAGCTGCGCATGCAGCGCGGCGGTATACTGGAATGCGATCCGCTGCACATATGCGCGGCTTGCGTCGTCGTATATGTGAGCCGCCGAGACACACGCCGAGGTGTAGAACTCCTCGGCGAGTTTGTCGAGATAGCGGCGAGGGACGACGAACGGCTTCCAGTCCGAGCACCAGCCGCACTCATCGTAAAGCGGCAGCTTTTCACATCTTGTGTGATAGTAGCAGTAGTAACAACTTTCTTTCATGGTTTTTAGCTCCTTTGCTTTTTGCTTTTGAGCAATGCGGCTGTCAAGGGCATTTGTTTTGTTTTCACAAAACAAATGTTCATCTTGACCCTTGACGGCCGTATTAGTATAATTGAGTTGAGCAAAGGAGCGCTTGCGGCGGCTGGTGCTGCTGACGGCGAGCAAGAGCCTTGAGCCGCCTTGGCGGCGATTGGCGATAATAAGTTCCGCAGCTGTCTGAGCCGCTTGCGGCTCATCAGCGAGGACGGAGCGACGGCGACCCGACGAGGACGGCAAAACGACGCCGCCGCATTGTGGCGACGCCGTTTTGCAACGGACGAGCCACCGAAGCGCAGCGGAGTTCAAACAGACTTACTAAAAGAAAGGAGATTAGCGGACTTGCAGACAAGAGCCGCCAGGAAAAGACGCAGAATGATACAAAACTCCATATTTTGTACGCTCAGTGCGCTTGTCTAAAAGGGCGACTTTTTTAAAAGTCCCCTTTTTGATACAAAATATTTCTTTTGTATCTTAACTTGATTTTTTAGGCAGCATATGATATAATGACATTACCCTATCGTTAAGAGAGAAATTTTTTAGATAAAGGAATGTTTTTATGCACAAGGAAGAGTTTGCCACATTGCCGCCGTATGTTATAGAGTTTCTTAATTACCTTTCGGTTGTTAAAAGCAAATCCGAGCTTACGGTGCTTGAATATGCTTCGGATTTAAGACTTTTCTTTCGATTCCTTTCTGTATATCGCGGACTCGTTCCGAAAGACAGCGATTTTGAGAAAATTGCAATCGACTTCATTGATCTTGATTTTATAAAAACAGTCAAAATTGCCGACGCATATGCTTTTCTTTCGTATTGCAGAAGCGAGCGTCAGAACAACGATGCTGCAATTGCAAGAAAGGTTTCTTCAATTCGTGCTTTTTTCAAGTATCTTCATGTTAAAATCAAGGTTATTCCCGAAAATCCGATGGAGGAGCTTGAGTCCCCTAAGCAAAAGAAAAGCTTGCCGAAATACCTGACTCTTGAAGAAAGCATTAAGCTGCTTGAAAGCGTTGACGGACGCAATAAAGAGCGCGATTATGCAATCCTGACCATTTTCCTTAACTGCGGCCTGCGGCTTTCCGAGCTTTGCAGCTTAAATTACAGCGATATAAAAAGCGATAACACCATGACCGTTACGGGAAAAGGTAACAAAGAACGCACAATTTATCTTAACGAAATGTGCGTCAATGCCGTAAATGCATACATGAAGGTTCGCCCCGTTGACGGCGTAAAGGACAAAAACGCACTTTTTCTCAGCGGCAGAAAATGCCGAATCAGTCCGAAGTCTGTTCAGCATATCGTTGAAAAATATATTGAAAAATGCGGTCTGGGCGACCGTGGCTTATCAACTCATAAGCTCCGTCACACTGCCGCAACGCTCATGTATCAGCAAGGCGGCGTTGATGTTCTTCTTATTAAAGACATTCTCGGTCACGAAAACCTTGCAACGACGGAGATATATACCCATATTGTTAACTCTCAGCTTAAAGATGCAGTTTCGTCAAACCCACTCAATAAGTTAAAAGGTAAAAAGCCCTCCGAATAAATATTCAAGTATTGTCTTGATCGCCGATGCGGCAACGATAAATATTAAATTCCTGAAAAAAGATTTGTAGTAAACGGCAAATCCGTAATTCAGGAATTTTGTCGTTTTTGAGATGCTTTTCATTATGTATTCGGACATGTTAATGCTCTCACGGCAGCATAGCACAATTGACAAAAGGCATAGCGTTCCGTAAGGAAAAATCATTATAATGCAGTAGCCGAGACCCTTTAGCGTGTATTCGGTGTATAGAAAATAAGAGATACAACCGACAATGTAGCCGTAAATAAGCGGCATTGCGTTTGTTAAGAGAGAACCGAACACAGAAAGTCCGAGAAAAAATATAATAATCAAAAATACAATAGGAAAGATTAAATATATTAAAAACTCCGACCCGACTGAGGTTATATCTCTGCTTAAAATAACCGATGTAAAGTAGTCGGTTATTCTCAAAAAGAGCTTACCCTCCCCTTTTCCGCCGACACATCCGGAAATGATTCCCGCAAACGTAAATATTACAGGGATTATTATTTTCCAATTTGAAAGAAAATCATTCACTTTTATACTGTATTTGTGAAGATTAAGTGTTTTCTTTGTTCCGATTACAGCCATAGCTTGTCAACTCCTTTGTAAAGGCTATGCCGAATAGAATAAAAAAATACCGCAAATCATATGATCTGCGGTAAAAAATCAATTTTTCAGGCGGTTTTGTTTATCCTAAATCGGGTTTATCAAGGAATGTTACAAAGCTTCTGTACGAGTGATCGGTTTCAAAAACAACGATTTCATTATCACCTTTTTTGAGCATCGGAGCAGGAACATAAAGCGTTTTCTGCGGACCTGCCGGATTATAATAGCGTCCGATATTGAAGCCGTTGACAAATACAATGCCCTTTGTGAAGCCGTCAAGACGCATAAAAGTGTCGTGCGGTTCTCCCTCAATTTTGAGCGTGCCTTTAAGGAACGAGGCGGTTTTTACATCTCCGCTTTCATGCTTGTATTCAAGCAATGAAATGTTATCAAGCGGCAGCGGATACATATCCCATCCGAAATGATATTGGAGATTGAATCTGACGCCCTTGACGCCCTTTCTGTCCATTATTTTCGGTCCGTAGTTGACTCTGCCCATATTCTCGCAAAGTATGTCTATGCGGCAATTCTCGCCTTTTTCGAGCGTAAAGCTGACCGGCTCGCCTTCTCTTGTGCGCTCATAATAGCCCCTATATTTTCCGTCAATGAAAACAACAGCTCTGTCATGGACCGAATCAAACTTAATTTCCGCCTCATCTCTCGGACCGTCAACTGTTGTTGAATAAAGCGTGAAGCCGTAATATTGACCAATATCCTCCATAAACTGAGGTGCGGCTGAGTGAACAGGCTTTGCAAGAAGCTTCGACGCATCAAAAATACTGCATCTCTCTTCTAATTCAAGCTTACCGTAAGCGGCTTTTTCGGAATTTTTAACCGTCAGCTCAGGAAGGCTGCCGAAACGTTCTTCAATTATTTTTCTGACTTCAAAATAAGCCGGAGTAAGGTCGCCGGCCTCGGAAAGCAGTGCATTATAATCATAGCTTGTTATTGTAGGCTCATATTTATCGTAGTAATTTGCGCCGTTCATATAGCCGAAATTTGTTCCTCCGTGGAACATATAAAAATTCAGCGATGCTCCGCAGTCGATCATGTCCTTGAAAAGCTTAGCAACCTCCTTCGGGTCTCTGACGTGGTGCTTTTCATACCAGTGATCGAACCAGCCGACCCAGTATTCTCCGCACATCAACGGCTGATCCGGTCTGAAATCGTTTAGAACCTTGAAATTCTCATTAGGACGTGATCCGAAGTTTGCAACGCACGGATATTCGGGCAGTGTGCCGCCCTGAAGCATCGAGCTGCTCGCACCGTCGGATGTGAACAGCAGGCAGTCAACACCGGCTTTCTTGTAGATCTCGGCGATTCTTTGCATATATTCGTGGTCGTCACCGTAACTGCCGTATTCGTTTTCAATCTGCATCATTATGATGTTTCCGCCGTTTGTTGAAAGCTTCGGAACAATGCGCCCGAGAAGCTCGTTATAGTAGCGCTCAACCTTTGAAATGAACAGCTCATCATTACAGCGAATTGTCAAATTCGGATAATTGAGAAGCCATGCAGGCAGTCCGCCCATCTCCCATTCGGCGCAGATATATGGACCCGGACGGAGAATAACATTCAGTTCAAGCTCTTTGGCAATGTCGATATATGCTTCAAGATCAAGCATACCGGAAAAGTCAAAAACATTTTCTTTCGGTTCGTGAAGATTCCAGCAGGTATATGTTTCAACGGTGTTGAAGCCACATTCCTTTAGCTTTAAAAGGCGATCATGCCAGTATTCTCTCGGAATCCTGAAATAGTGCATTGCGCCTGAAATTATAGTATATTCCTCCCCGTCAAGGAAGAATTTGTTGCCTTTATATGTCAGTATTGCCATAAAATCACCTCGTGAGTATTATACAGAAAAATTGATATGAGGTCAATTGTTAAATAAAAAAGACTTCTCAAAATCGGAGAAGTCTTTTGCAACCGTAATCAATTATTCTATAGAATCAATGTAATCGCACGCTGCGAGGGCTGCTGTTGCTCCGTCGGCGGCGGCGGTCGTAACCTGACGAATTTTTTTCGTGCGGCAGTCGCCGGCAACAAAAATTCCTCTGGTTGCCGATTCACAGGTTTCATCAATAACTGCGTAGCCTCTGCTGTCAAGCTCAATTACATTTTTAAACGCTTCATTCTGCGGGATAAGACCTATGGCAATGAAAAGTCCGTCAACAGAAAGCTCTCTGCTCTCCCCTGCCGAATCTTTTATTACAATTCCCCTAAGCTCCGAATCGCCGAGGAAGGATTCAACGGTAACTCCCGTTATTACCTCCACATTTTCAAGCTTATAAAGCTGATCCGAAAGCTTCTTTTCGCCTGTCAGAAAATCAAGATTCTGAACAACGTAAACTTTTTTTGCGAGGTCGGAAAGCAAAATTGCCTCCTGTAAAGCGGAATTTCCTCCGCCGACAACAGCAACGGTCTTGTTCTTATAGAAAGCTCCGTCGCATACGGCGCAGAATGAAATTCCTTCACCGACGTATTTCTCTTCGTCTTTAATGCCGAGCATACGGTGTTTTGCGCCTGTAGCAATGATTACAGCCTTGCATTGATATTCGCTGTCGTCTGTTACAACTGTTTTAATGTCGCCGTCCTTGATTTCAAGAACTTCGCAGGACTCGACATCTGCTCCCTGCTCGAGCACCTGTTCAACAAGCTTTTCCGCAAATTCATTACCGGTAAGGCTTATAAAGCCGGGAATGTTCTCGACCTTTGGGGAAAAGGTTATCTGTCCGCCAAAAGTCTCTTTTTCTATTACAAGCGTTTTTTTATTTGCCCTGCAAGCATACAGAGCGGCGGTCAGCCCCGCAGGGCCGCCGCCAATTATAATTATGTCGTACATAATTGCTCCTGTTAATTCTTAAGGAATTTTTTGATGTCCGAAACACCTGTATATTTCGTTGCTTCGCCGTCTTTAATTACAACAAGTGTCGGTGCCTGCTTGATACCGAGCTCCTGTGCAAGCTCAGCGTTTTCATCGGCAAGAAGCTTTGTGTAATCGAAGCCTGCCTTGTCAAGAGTTGCGGCTGCAATCTTGCAGTTCGGGCATGTTGCCGTTGTGAAAAGATAGCTGGCGTTTTCACCTGCTTCAACCTTAGAGCTTTCGTCTGTCTTTGCTTCCTTTTTTACGCCGTGATGGGTAAGATGAGAATTGGCAATATCATAAACCTTACGGTCTGAAAACTCCTGAGCCTTACCGTCGTTGAAGTTCTGAACGGGACGGTAATAACCGGTGATACGGCTGTAAACCTCTGTGTGCTCGCCGCACTCGGGGCAAACGTACTGCTCGCCTGTGAGATAACCGTGGTTCTTACATACAGAATATGTCGGTGAAAGAGTATAATACGGAAGCTTATAGTTCTCTGCAATCTTTCTGACAAGGTTTGCGGCAGCCTTCCAGTCGGGAAGCTTCTCACCGAGGAATGCGTGGAATACCGTACCCGAGGTGTAAAGCGTCTGAAGCTCGTCCTGAATGTCAAGAGCCGAGAAAATATCGTCTGTGTAGCCGACAGGAAGATGTGAGCTGTTGGTGTAGTACGGTGTGTCGCCCTCATGCTGAGCTGCGGTTTTAATATCCGGGAATCTCTTAACGTCGTGCTTTGCAAGACGGTAAGCTGTGGATTCTGCCGGAGTTGCTTCAAGGTTGTAAAGGTCGCCGTACTGAACCTGATAATCGGAAAGTCTTTCTCTCATGTGGTTGAGAACGTCGATGGTGAACTGCTGAGTTTTAGGATCGGTCATATCCTTGCCGAGCCACTTAGCGTTGAGACCGACCTCATTCATACCGACGAGACCGATTGTTGAGAAGTGGTTGTTGAAGGTGCCGAGATATCTCTTTGTGTAAGGATAAAGGCCTTCGTCAAGAAGCTTTGTGATAACGGTTCTCTTGACCTTGAGCGAGCGGGCGGAAATATCCATAAGTCTGTCAAGACGCTCATAGAAGTCCTTCTCGTCCTTAGCGAGATAAGCAATACGGGGCATATTGATCGTTACAACACCTACCGAGCCCGTGCTTTCACCGCTTCCGAAGAAACCGCCGGACTTCTTACGAAGCTCACGAAGGTCAAGACGCAGACGGCAGCACATTGAACGAACGTCGCTCGGCTCCATATCGCTGTTGATGTAGTTTGAGAAATACGGAGTACCGTATTTTGATGTCATTTCAAAGAGAAGTCTGTTGTTTTCGGTGTCGGACCAGTCAAAGTTTCTTGTGATTGAATAGGTCGGGATAGGATACTGGAAGCCTCTGCCGTTGGCGTCGCCCTCGATCATAATCTCGATGAACGCCTTGTTGACCATGTCCATTTCCTTCTGGCAGTCCTTATACTTGAAGTCTACCTCCTTGCCGCCGATGATGCAGTTAAGCTCTGCAAGGTCATTCGGAACGACCCAGTCAAGAGTGATGTTCGAGAAAGGAGCCTGAGTACCCCAACGGCTCGGTGTGTTAACGCCGTAGATAAAGGATTCAATGCACTTCTTGACCGATTCGTAGTCAAGGTTATCATATTTTACAAAGGAAGCAAGATAGGTATCAAATGATGAGAAAGCCTGAGCGCCTGCCCATTCATTCTGCATGATGCCGAGGAAGTTTACCATCTGGTTGCAAAGGGTTGCAAGATGCTTGGCCGGAGCGGAGGTGATCTTGCCTCTTACACCGCCGAGACCCTCCTGAATAAGCTGCTTGAGTGACCAGCCGGCACAGTAGCCTGTGAGCATGGAAAGGTCGTGAAGATGGATATCCGCATTTCTGTGAGCCTCTGCGATTTCATCATCGTAGATTTCGGAAAGCCAGTAGTTGGCAGTGATAGCGCCTGAGTTGCTGAGGATAAGACCGCCTACGGAATAAGTAACGGTGGAATTCTCCTTAACTCGCCAGTCGTTAACATGGAGATAGTTGTCAACGATCTCCTTATAGTCAAGAACCGTTGCGTTGATATTTCTGATCTTTTCTCTTTGCTTACGGTAAAGGATATAAGCCTTGGCAACATCGTCGTAGCCTGCTTTAATAAGAACAGACTCAACGCTGTCCTGAATGCTCTCAACCGAGATTTTGTCATTCTTGATTTTTTGCTCAAAATCCGCGGTTACCTTGAGTGCAAGAAAATCAACAGTATCCGAATTATACTGCTTCTGACATGCGTCGAATGCCTTGGTTATGGCGTCTCTGATTTTGTGAAGGTCAAAGCCGACAACCTTGCCGTCACGTTTTACAACATTATACATACCTCTGTCTCCTTTATTTAGTGTTACGATCGAAATTATATCATATATCTTGTGTGCTGTCAACACCTTTTTTACAATATCTTGTATAAAGGCAATGATACACAATTAAAGCGTGCGCATCTATCCGTGCGTTGCCGCCTTAAATTCCTCTGATTTGCGTTTGCGGCACAAATTCTGCCGCCGCTTTCTGCATATCGAGCATTGTTTGCTTGTCGACTCCGGTTACACTGCTGTCAATAAGATTGCCCGAATCGACAAAATTTTGAAGAAAATATCTTTTTGCACCCTTTATCCAGTCTGCGGCTTTACGAATATCATCTACGCTATGAAATTCTTTAACTATCGTAGTTCTGAATTCATAGTCAACCTTGCCGCTTTTGAGAAATTCGACGCTTTCTTCTATTTTCGACAAATCATAGCTTTTCAAGCCTATTGTTTCGGCATATTTATCCTTACAGTTCTTAATGTCCATTGCGACATAATCGACAAGACCTTCATTAACAATTGTTTTGAGCCTGTCGGGATAGCTGCCGTTTGTGTCTAATTTCACGGCATATCCGAGGTTACGAATCTCTTTAATAAAATCACCTATTTCGGGATTCATCAGCGGTTCGCCGCCCGTTATCGCAACTCCGTCAAGAAGTCCGGCTCTTTTTTTTAGAAAAGAAAGAATTTCATCGTCCGTGTAATCGGGCTTTTCGGGCAGTTCGGTTACAAGCAGGGCGTTGTGGCAGAAAGGACAGCGGAAATTACACCCTCCGGTGAAAACCGTACAGGCAACTTTGCCCGGGAAATCCAACAGGGTCATTTTTTGAAGTCCGTCAATACGCATAACAGCACCTCCGAAAGCATATTTTATCGTTCCGAAGTATTCTACCACAACATGATATGGTTTACAACAAGAAAGAAATAAAAATATATACAAACTTTCACTTCACTTTTTGCACAAAATATAGTATAATGGCAGAAAAGTAAACACAAGGGAGTGAAATTATGGAAAAGGAAAGAATGGATTTTACCGATTATACCGATCCTATCTGCCCATTCTGCACCGATCAGTTCAAAAAGCAGCCGCCTGTCCGCCCGATTCCGACTCAGAGGGTGCTTGAAAAGCTCGACGAACACCTTGGCAGGAACGATTATGACTCGGCGGAAAGGCATCTTCTCTACTGGCTCGACGAAGCAACGGACGGCAGAGACAAACACGGAATGCTTACGGTTGAAAACGAGCTGATGGGTCTTTATCGCAAGACGAACCGTAAAGAAAACGCACTTGAAAGCGTAAGAAAAGCTTTGGACTTAATTGATGAATTAAAGCTCGGCAGCGCCGTTGTTGCAGGTACGACTTTTACCAACGCCGCAACGGTTTACAAGGCATTTGCCATGCCTGAGGAATCAATAGAGCTTTTTGAAAAAGCAAAAGATATATATGAAAAGGAATTACAGTCCGATGATCCGCGTCTCGGCGGTCTTTATAACAATCTCGGCCTGACTCTGACCGACCTCAAGCGGTTCGACGAAGCGGAGGAATATTATAATAAAGCGATAAATGTTATGTCGAATAACAAGAACGGCGAATTGGAGATTGCGATTACCTATCTTAATTTATGCGATTTGAACGAGGCGAAGCTCGGCTCGGAGCAAAGTGAAAAGATAATCGATGAGTATATCGAAAAAGCTTATGAGCTTCTTAACAGGGATTATTTGCCGAGAAACGGTTATTACGCTTTCGTCTGTGAAAAATGCGCTCCGACATTCGGATATTTCGGACGTTTTCTTTATCAAAAAGAACTGAGCGACAGAGCGAGGAGTATTTATGAAAGGAATTGAAATTTCTAAGGCTTATTTCAATGAATACGGTTTACCGATGCTGAAAAATGATTTTCTGGAAATACTCCCCTATCTTTGCGTCGGTTTGGTCGGAAGCGGCTCGGACTGCTACGGCTTTGACGACGAAACATCGAGGGATCACGATTTTGAGCCGGGATTTTGTATTTTTCTTCCCGATGAAGATTTAATAGACAGGCGAACGGAATTTCTGCTTGAAAGAGCATATGCCAAGCTCCCAAAGGAATTTATGGGACTTAAACGAAGCCTCATAAGCCCTGTCGGCGGAAGAAGAAACGGAGTTATACGTATTTCAGATTTTTATCTGAATAAAATCGGCTGTTCAGACGGTAATTTAAACGTTCGTGATTGGCTGACGGTTTCCGAGAGCTATCTTTTTGAAGCAACGAACGGTGAAATATTTTTTGATAATTACGGTGAATTCACTGAAATACGCAACAGAATACTGCATATGCCCGAGGATATCAGGCTTAAAAGGCTTGCGGGAAATTTGCTTCTTATGGCGCAATCGGGTCAGTATAACTACAGCCGATGCCTTTCGCACGGTGAAACCGGTGCGGCTCAGCTTGCAATAAACGAGTTTGTCAACGCCGCGATGAAAACGGTTTTTCTGCTCAATAAAAAGTATATGCCGTATTATAAATGGAGTTTTCGCGCAATGCGGAATCTCGAACATTTTTCGGCTTTTTCAGACTCTTTTGAATATCTGCTGACAAGCGAAAACGACAGCGAGACAGCCGAGGTCAAGATTGGAGTAATTGAGGATATCGCAGGTATGATAATCGGATATTTGATTGAAAACAACATGACAAAGGCAATTTGCGGCGACCTTGAAAAGCACGCTTACTCGGTCAATGACTCAATAAACGACCCTAATATAAGAAATTTGAATATTTTTGCGGCAGTATAAAAAGCAGGCAATCCGATTGATTCAGACTGCCTGTTCTTTATTTTTCAATACATTATTTAATTAAACCGTCAACAAAAGAACCTTATTTTATAATTGAGAAAATCAAATTCCAAAGATATCTTACAACCTTGTCAAACACCTCAAAGATAACATAGTATTTGCCCATAAAGTGCTTGAGAACTCTGTTAAGTGCGTCGGTGCTGAAAAGAGTTTGTGAAGCGTCAATATCCGAATATGTAAAATCTGTCTTTTCGATAGTATATTCGTCAATGAGCTTGTCACCCTCAACGGTGTATGTTTTAAGATTGAATGTTGACTCGGTGAATTCAACCTCACAGTAGATAAGCTCGGGGCTCATGTAGCTGTAGTTTATCCATGAGTGATGATAAGGCTCATCGTAAACACGGTTCTTGCCGGATGCCGAAGCGGTCGTAATATAAAGTGTTCCATCGGGATCCGTTACCTTATTTGACGTGTAGTCAAGGTCAACCTTTTCGTTGTTAAGCATATTGTAGGAACGACCGTAGTAGTGCTCATGTCCGTCAAAGGCGAGGTCAAACTCAAACTTATCCAAAATAGCCGAATAAACGCCCTGAAGCATATAGTTATCGTTGTCAATCGCATGGTGACCCGTTCCGTATATATCATGGTGGAAAACAGCTACTCTCCACTTTGCGTCGGGGTTAGCGAGTATAGCTCTTTCGGCAAGAGCGTGGCTTTCAAATACATTTACGTTCGTCGTGTTGAAAACAACAAAGAGAACGTCGCCGTATCTGAACCAGTAAGGTGTGCCTGTTTTGCTTGTGGAAACAAGCTGAGAATTCGGGTTGTTTACATAGTGCTGATAGGTTGAACCTTTATGGTCATGGTTGCCGATAGTCGTTGCCATCGGGAGATTTCGCATTGCCTTTGGCGAAAGCGTAGCCGCCCATTCAACGGCACTTGTACCGGTCTGAGTCTGGTCGCCGCAGGAAATGATGAAGCTTGTATCGGGATACTTTTTCAAAGCCGTGTTAAGCGTTGTATTCCAGTTTGTTGCGTCCTTGTAGCCTGTTCCGTCGTCCACTGCAGAGCACTGGATATCACCGACAAGCAGAGCCTTAAATGAATCGGTTGAACGGGTTATGTAGAAGGTCGGTTCGCTCCAATTATCCTTGCCGAGAGAATATGAATAATAGTATTTTGTATTCTCCTCAAGGCCTTTTGCGGTAACTCTATTGGTTTGCTGGCTGTTGTCGGCAAGGGTGCAGTATCCGTAGAAGGTTTTTGCATTTTCCATCTTCTCGTTGTCTGCAATCTTAACCATGGGAACCGCTGCTTTCCTTTCGGAATGCCAGTTAAAATTAAGCTCCGAAGCGTCTGCACCGGGGGTAAGCGCAATTTGAGTATTGTCGCCCTCAACTGTGCTCCAATACTTATTCCATTCGGCGTCAGTCATTGTGTAGTCCGGCAGAAGCAAGCCGTCCGCTGCGTTAACACTCAGACCGATACAGCCTGCAAACAGAGTGACAATAAGTAAAACAGATATTATTTTTCTTGTATGAACCATGATGATCCCCTTTCAAAATTGATAATTTATAATAACATACTTTTCGAAAAAAATAAATAGACAAATTAAATAAATCGGCACGGTGAGATTTTATTTTCCCATCGTGCCGTAATTTATACGATTTTTATTCAAACATTCCATTTGTAATGCCTGAGGTTGGAATCAATGAATAATGCGCCGACATCAAGAGCATGAATAACCGTTCCGTCATTCATCGGGTAAACGGTGACATCCTCCCCTTCTCCGCCGAAATTGTCAATCCATTTCCAACGGTACATGATTCTGTCAAAGAGCTTTTCGACCCTGCCTGTCTTGACATCAATCGAGTAAACAGCTCTGGTATCGTCATTTGAACCGACATAAAGCTTTCCTGCGTAAACCTCGCCGCCCTGAATCGCATTTATCGGGGACGAAAGCTTCAGCTCACCGACATAATCAAAAGTTATAAGATCAAAGCAGTAAATAACCTCTGCCGTCTTGCTGTATGAGGAATAAAGCAGACCGTTGGCCGCATCAACCGATACCCAGGGAATGCCTCTTGTAAGAATGGTGTTGGGCAACTCATGTGCCTGGCCGGTGTACTTAAGCGTTTGCGCATCATAAAGAGCGATAACGGGATGTGACCAGATCTTGCTGTCCTCAAGGGAAGCATAGATAAAACCGTTATAATAGCTGATTCCGCCGATGTGCTTTGAGCCGTATTTTTCAACAATTTCATCGGTCAAGGCTTTATAATTACAAGCGTAAACAGTCTGATTGTCAAAGCCTATTTTAACAAGTGAAGTTTTTCCGCTGAAGTACCAGTATTCTCCGTCCGTTGTAACACCCTGAGAACGTTCGAGAGTTTCAAGGCCGACAACCTTGGAATTGGATTCATATTTGTAAATATTGCCGTTGAAGAAGCTGTTAAGGCCGTTGCTGAAAGTCATTATGAGAGCAATAAAAACGGAAAAAGCCCTATAGAAAAACGATTTTACAAAGTTTAATACCGTCAGCATTTTATTGCTCCTTTATTTAATAACACTGTCGCAGAAACCGATAACATCATCAAAGACGTGTTCTCTGTCAAGCTCATTGAGAATCTCGTGTCTGTCATCTTTATAAAGCTTGCATTGAACGTTGCTGTGGCCTGTTGCTTTAAGCTTTTCAAAGACTTCATTAACTCCCTTTGAATAAGCGCCGACGGGATCCTCTTCGCCCGCAATAAGAAGAATGCTGAGGTCCTTCGGAACCTTTCTGTACCAGCCGTCGGTAGAAACGGAGTCAAGAAGTTCAAACATATTCTTGTAGCCCGATGCCGTGAACAGGAAACCGCAATCGTCATTGTTAATATACCAGTCAACGTTTTCCGTGTTCCTTGAGAGCCAGTCAAAAGCGGTCCTGCCCTCTGTGCGCTTGTTATATGTACCGAAAGCAATTTTATCAATCAGCTTACTCGGGTACTTTTCACCTTTGACCTTTGAAATGAGTGAAGCGAGAAGAATTCCTGCGCCTGCACCCGGATTTTTTCCGCTTGTGCCGCAGATCACGGCTGCTGCAATATCGTCGGCATATTTTGTAATATAGCTTCTTGTGACGAACGAGCCCATACTGTGGCCGAAGATAATTACAGGCTTTTTGAACTCGTCTTTAGCAATAAGAGTGAGCTGATGAGCGTCATCAACAAAGCCCTTGCCGAAAGCGTTTTTCTCGCCGCCGAAATAGCCTTTAGTTCCGTTCGGTGCGACTGATTTTCCGTGACCGATATGATCGTTCATAATGAAAGCGAAGCCGGCATTGCAAAGAGCAGTTGCAAACTCCTCATATCTTTCACCGAATTCAGCCATGCCGTGAACGCCCTGAACAACAGCCTTAATTCTGCCGTCGGCAGGTGCCCAGCTTCTTGCGAAAATGTCGGCCTCACCTGTGACCGAAGGATAGGAATATTCTTTTCTGACGATTTCCATAAAAACGCCCTCCTGATAAATATTTATATTATTCTACCGGGATATCAATGTCATATTCGGGCATATAAAGACCCTTGGCAAAGTTTCTCGCTCTGAAGAGAACATGACTGTCATAAACCTCCATTACGAAGCCTATGCCGTTATCGTTGCACTCGCCGTCCTTGTTATCAATAGTAAGCGACGGGAGATTGATCGAATGGAAGTTGCCGATCTTCTCGTAAGTGTACTGTCCGATGCCTGTATGAAGATGACCTGTAATAAGGAAAACATTATCATACTTGTTAAGGAAGTACTTAAGCGAATCCGACTGAGCACCAACCGAGCCTGCCGAATCAATCGGACTGTTCCATGTATCCGGAAGACCGTGTGTCAACTTGAGCGGCTGATGAATCATAACGAAGATGGGCTTGCCTGTCTTTGAAGCCTCAATAAGCTGTGCATCAAGCCAGCAGAGCTGTGCCTCGCTGATATAGGACTCCTCAAACTCTGTTCTGTCTGTTCCGAGAACAATGAATCTGTAGCCGTTGATCTCATATGAATAATGAAGCGAATCAATGGTGAAGTCACTGCCCACGGACTTGTTAAGCTCATTGGTAAAGCCTGTAAAGTTTCTGACTGTTTTTTTGTAGCTTGCCTTGAGTCTTACATCATGGTTTCCTACCGCATTAAGGAAGCAGTTTGTTCTTGCGCCTGCAAGCTTCTCGGAAATATACTGATATTCGCAGAGAAGGCCGTTTTCCGCTATATCGCCGGCGTTAACAATTGCGTCAACTTTGCCGTCGATATTGTATGTAACGTCCTCGCAAGCGGCGTCAAAATACCTTGTTCTTTCAACAAGATAGTTTGAGAACTGCGGATCGGCCCACATAACAGCCGTGAGGTTAGCGCCTGTCTTTTCGTTTGTAAGGATCGGATCCTCATTTGACGGACCGACATACGGAGTCAAAGTATATGAGATGGCAATAACAAGAACCATCAGCTTATAAGCAATGCGTGAAAATAATGTTGTTTTCAAAAGTTACACCTTCCTGTGAATTTAATTTCATTTAATTTTAACACGAAAGAAATAATATGTCAATTTTATTTGTGCAATTTAATTAAATTGACAAAAGAAAAACCGCAGATGAAAAATCAACTGCGGTGAATTTGTTCAGTTCTGCTTGTTCGGATTATCAAAACGGTAAATCTCTCTGTTTTCGATATCCATATCGGGTATCATAATCGGCTGAATGCCTGCATTGGCGGTTATCGTCGTGATAAAAGCTCTTGCGTACGGGAAAAGCTCCTTATAGGTCTGAATATGAATAATCTCTCTCGCAAGGCCATCGGGATAAGAGAAAATTCCTGCAAGAACAAGCTTAACGGAGAAGATGTCGGGATTTTCCTTGTCAGTGATCGTGACCGTGAATTTGCCTTCGCAGATATTGTTGTTTGTATATCTGACGTTATAGGCATAGCTGTTCTTCAGCTCAATTTTTGTGTTGCCCTTAATTTTATTAACAAACTGAATTTCATCAATTTTATAAGCATTAAGCTTAAGGTCTTTCATTGCAATGTCCCCCTTTGTTTTATATATATTATCATAAAAAGGAACAATTTACAAGTGTTATTTTTTCAAAGCGGACACAATGTATATGCCTGAAAGAACAGTGTTGACGGCAACGGCGGTCAGCAAAACGCATTTTGCCGCCTTTAGCACGGTCAAAAGCATGCAATCATAGCGTGCCAATTTCATAAAGAGCTTAGCGTACTGTTGATTTTTCATACATTCTTACCTCCCGTCCGTCAGCAGAATTCCGTGAGCTATTCCGGGAATACTCTCCCCTTGGAACGGTGAAACGGCTGACAGAAGCGCTCCGGTCGCCACGACAAACACCTTATGAAGCTTTCCTTCGCTCAATTCTTTCAAGATTTTAGAACACAATATACTGCCGCAGCAGCCGCAGCCGCTTCCGCCCGCATGAACGTCCTGCTTGTCGGGATAATACATCATAAGTCCGGTATCGTTATGCACTTTTCTTATATTGATATTGTATTCTTTTTCAAGCAAATCATAAAGAAGCTTTGAACCGACCTTTCCGAGGTCACCGGTCAATATAAGGTCGTAATGCTCGGGCGCAGTCTGCGTTTCTGTCAGGAAGGCTGAAATCGTATCTGCTGCCGCTGGCGCCATTGCCGCACCCATGTTGCTTGCGTCTTTAACGCCTTTGTCCACCATCTTGCCGAGAATCGCTTTTTCAATTTTCGGGCTGTTCTTTTCATTCTTTGACGATATCATTGCCGCTCCTGCTCCCGTAACCGTCCATTGAGCCGTCGGAGGCCGTTGACCGCCGTATTCGAGAGGAAATCTAAACTGCTTTTCGGCAGAACAAAAATGCGATGATGTCGAAGAAATCGCCGTATCCATTTTGCCCGAATCAACATAGACGGCGGCGTTTATCATTGCAAGAACAGAGGTTGAGCAAGCGCCGTAAACACCGAAATACGGGATCCCGAATTCACGGATACCGAATGCAGAACCGGTACATTGATTTATCAAATCACCGGCAAAAATTCCGTCGATTTCTTCGCTTTTTTTGCCCGATTTATCAAGAACAAGCCCAACTGCGATTTTCTGAATATGACTTTCGGCTTTTTCCCATGTATCAAGACCGCATCTTGCATCTTCGAGAATCATATCAAAGAATTTCCCCAGGGGTCCCTCCCCTTCTTTTTTGCCGACAACAGAGGCATATGAAATAACATTCGGTTTATTTTCAAAATCAATAATTCTGCCGCTCATTTATTTATCACCTTTTCAACTATAAAATAAATCAAACCATAAAGTGAAGCGGCTGTTGTTCCGTAAAGAATAACGGGTCCTGCGACCTTGAATATACTTGCGCCGGTACCCATTATAAATCCCTCGCTTTTGAACTCCATAGCGGGAGAAACGACGGAATTTGCAAAGCCGGTGATAGGAACAATCGTACCTGCTCCGGCATGCTTTGCTATTTTGTCAAAAACACCTATTCCGGTCAGAATTGCCGTGATAATAATCAATGATATTGAAACCAGAGAACGGCTCTCATCAAGGCTCATTCCGCTTTTTCTGAAAATGTAAAACAAAAGCTGACCGAAGCAGCAAATTGCACCGCCGATTAAAAATGCTTTTATACAGTCCAAGATTATAGGAGAATTCGGTGAAGCCTTTTTTACCATTTCATCATATTGTTTATTCGATATTCTCATTATCAACGCTCCAAAAATAATGTCCGATAATAATATTTGCAAATAAGCGGAAAAAATACAAAAAAATAAGGACGACCGAAGCCGTCCTTTAAATTTATTTTGCCTTAATCAAGCGCCGACTGCCTTGTAGAGAATTTGCAAAGCGTCATAGCTGTTAACTTTTCCGTTAGAGTCCATATCTCCTCTGTTGAAGGCGTCCTTTGAAAGTGTTGTGATTCCTACAACGTGCTGAAGAACAAGAAGCGCATCTGCCGAATTTATCTTTTCATCGTAGTTAACGTCACCCTTGATTGGCTTGGTAACAATATTGATCGTGTAGGTGTCTCTTGCCTTCATATTGCTCTTGAAGTATACCTCAATAACATTGCTTCCGAGAGCATATTCTTTTTTGGGTGAAGCATAGATATTCTGAGTTACCTGAACGCCCGAAACTGTTTCTTTGAAGGCCTCCGTTCTTGTTGAACCGTCGGAATACGTTACCTTTACAACAAGACCTCTCATGTCGATCATTCCTCTGTCGGCATAACGGGTATAATATCCGCCGTGATACTTGAATGTAATCAGACCCTCCAGCGGAACAAAGGTTCCGAGTCCGCCGCCCTCGGGCATATCATAGTATCCGTAGTCCCAGTCTGTTCCCTGAACAAATTCAGTCTTGTTGGGGTATGTCAAAATTTTAACTGCCGTAATTTTCGGAGATGTTGCTGCGGAGACGATCGGGATAAGTCCCGTACATGTAAGTGCTACAATTATTGCCATAATACAGGCAAATAAACGATAAAGCTTTTTCATAAATTATTACCTCCCTTAATATTCTATTTAATTATAAACGTAAAATATGAATTTGTCAATAATTATACGCCTTGCAAATCAAAATCGGGGATAAATTCTTCCGATGAGGAATCAAGCTCTTGAATATAAACATTCTCAAAGCCGAGCATTTCAGCCTTTGAAAGAACCGTTTCGTATTCTCTGTGATTGATTTTTCTGTTAATTGTAGGATATTCGGATGCCCTTGCGCATGGCATATACTGTCCCATAAGGCTGATTATAGTATTGCTTGAAAGATTGCCGTTGATCCATTCGAGCGCTTTTATACCCTGACTTATATTTCCGGGTAAAACAAGATGACGGATTATCAATCCTTTTTTTAAAATCCCGCCTTCAAAAATATCCTCGGGCTGTTGACGGCGCATTTCAAGCACGGCTTTTGAAGCGACTTCAAAATAGTTTTCAGCTCGGCTGTATTTTTTTGAAACAGTCGGGCTTACATATTTTATATCCGTCAGAAAAACATCAACGAGGCCTTCGAGCTTTTTTAGAGTATCAACACTGTCATATCCGCCTGTGTTGTAAACAACAGGAATTGAAGGCTTGTATTTTGAGAGTGTAACGGAAAGCTGTTCGGCATAGTGCGTGGGGCTTACAAGATTTATATTATTTGCTCCCTGCGCTTCAAGCTCTTTAAAAATCTCAATGAGCCTTTTCTCGGAGATTTCTTTTCCGAAGCAGCCATCACTTATGCTGCTGTTCTGGCAATAGACACATTTCAGCGGACACCCTGAGAAAAAAACAGTTCCGCTTCCTTTTTTGCCGCTTATGCAGGGCTCCTCCCAATAATGCAATGCCGCTCTTGCGACCTTGTAGTTTTGCCCTACGCCGCAGATTCCGACAGCTTCGCTTCTGTCAACAGAGCATTTTCGCGGACACTGATTGCAAATATACATTAAAAACACCTCGTTTTGATTACAAATATTATATCATAAAATTTTTTCTTGTCTATAGTTGG
>OLYC01000883.1_pt1 | contig 22611 bp, 12 predicted proteins | sample 1674271 | NCBI WGS metagenome assembly OLYC01 (sample SAMEA103958154, study PRJEB25191) | human gut metagenome
TCGGGGAACAATACGCTCACTATCTCGAGTTCGGATATTGAGCGCACAGCTCCACCATTGCAGAGCCAGACGAACCAGCATGGTTCGTCTGGCTTTTTTATGCTCGAAGATCTGCATGGTCAGCGGTATTTTCGCGCTGCCCTATCCGGTGTCACACCGCCCGGTGGGCTTTTTCGCGCAAGGCGAAACCATGCTGCGTATTTTCCGTCTGAATGTGCAGGACTCTGTACCTGGGAGCGGTGGCAAGAATTAAGACTAATTCAGGTATCATTGGCTTTTTTTTTTCGGCACAACCCTGCTATAATGTTTCCACACAACAATGCGTCTTTAGGAGAACAGAGCAAATGGCAAGCACAGAACCATCAATGACCGAACAGCATACATGCAGCGCAGCGGCTCTGCCGGAGGGAGCCTTTCTCCCGGCCGGACCGCAGTGTCCCGGACGCCATCCGGAAAGCGGCGCCGCAGGATCTGCAGGCGCTCTTTTCTGCGCCCGTGTGCTTGTGACACAAGCTGCCGCGGTGTATAAATACACGCAGGAGGGCTGCTGATATGGAGCTTTCTTCGTTGTTCCTCGCGGGAAAAGGGAGCGCCCTGACCTCCTTCTTCTCGACGGCATTTCTCGTCGTGTTCCTGCCGTTTTGTCTCGTGGTGTACAGTCTCATGCCGCGGCGCGGGAAAAAATACTTCCTGCTCGCCGCCGACTGCGCCTTTTTCTGGCTGATCAGCGGCAAGCTGCTCGTATACCTGCTTCTGACGGCGCTTTCGATGCACTACTTCGGACTGTGGCTGGACAAAATACAGTCGGAGACGAAGCTTCTGCTCGCGCAGACGGAAAAAGCCGAGCGCAAGACCGTGCGCAAGCGGCAGCAGGCCGTGCAGCACCGGATCCTTTTGCTGGCCGTCATTTTGCACATCGGCGTCCTGTTCGCGCTCAAATATTCCGGCTTTGCCGCGACGAATGTCAACACGCTCCTGGCGCACTTGCACATTCCCGTGCAGCTGGCGATCCCGAAGTATGTGATGCCGATCGGTATCTCCTTTTTCACGCTGCAGGCACTGTCCTACATCGTGGACGTGCAGCGCGGCATCACAAAAGCGGACACGAATCTGCTGCGTCTGACGCTGTTCATCAGCTTCTTCCCGCAGATCGTGGAAGGGCCGATCTGCCGCTACGACCAGACCGCGCAGCAGCTCTGGGACGCAAAGCCAATCACCTACGAGAACCTGACGCTCGGTCTGCAGCGCATTGCCTACGGCATGATGAAAAAGATCATCATCGCCGACCGGCTCAACCCGCTCGTGAGGAATGTCTTTAATAACTACACCGACTTTGACGGCGGCGTGATCGCACTGGCCGCCGTGTGCTACACCGTGCAGCTGTACATGGACTTTTCGGGCTCGATGGACGCCGTCACCGGCACGGCGCAGATTCTCGGCGTCACAATGCCGGAAAACTTCCGACAACCGTTTTTCTCCAAGACGATCTCGGAATTCTGGAAGCGCTGGCACATCACGCTCGGCACCTGGTTCAAGGACTATGTATTCTACCCGGTCGTCACGCTCAAGCCGCTGGAAAAGCTCACTTCCGCCGCCCGCAAACGCCTCGGCAACCACTACGGTCCGCTGCTGGCGAGCGCCGTCGCGCTCTTTTGCGTGTGGTTCTGCAACGGTCTCTGGCACGGTGCCGCGTGGAGCTATCTCTTTTTCGGCATGTACCACTTCGTGCTGATCCTCGGCGGCAACATCATCGCCCCGCCGGTGCGGGCCGTCAACGCACGGCTGCACATCCGCGCCGAGAGCTTCCCGTACCGTCTGCTGCAGATGCTGCGCACGACGGTGCTGGTCATCATCGGCGAGCTGTTTTTCCGTGCAAACGGCCTGCGCGCAGGTATGCAGATGTTCCGCACCATGGTCACCGGATTTGCATTCCCCGTCTTTGACGATGCGCTCTTCAAGGCGCTCGGCATTGACAAGTTTGACCTCATGATCGTTGCTGTGACGCTGCTGATCGTGTTCGTCGTGAGTGTGATCAACGAAAAAGGCAAGTCCGTGCGCACGCTGCTGGCACAGCGCCCTGCTGCGGTACGCTGGGCGGTCTTCTACGCGCTCATTTTGTTCATCATCGTTTTCGGAGCATACGGAAAGGGCTACATTCCCGTCGACCCCATGTATGCGAACTTTTAGGAGGCACGCATGTCCCGTTTTCTCAAACATACGCTCAGATGCGTCGTTTTTCTCGCTGTGCTGGCGCTTTTGCTGACCGGCGTGTCGCAGCTGGTGCGGCCAAAAAACAACACCAGCAGCGACGGCATCCATGACCCCGCGGCCAACGGCATCCTCGGAGAACCGGACAACACGATCGACCTGCTCATCCTTGGTGACAGTGAGAGCTATTCCGCCTTCATCCCGATGCAGCTGTGGCAGCAATACGGTTACACGGCCTACTGCTGCGGAACATCCAGACAGACACTGTACTATTCGGAAGCGTTCTTGCACAAAGCCTTCCAGAAGCAGTCGCCCAAGCTTGTGATCCTGGAGACCGATGTGATCTACATCGACTTTTCGTACGGCAGCATGCTGCTGCAGGAGGCCGGCGACCTCTTCCCTGTGTTTTCCTACCACGACCGGTGGAAATCTCTGAAGGCAAATGACTGGCGCATGACCGTCAATTACACCCACACCGAAAATGCCAAAGGGTATCAGCTGCGCTGCAACGCCGCTCCGGCGGACGCCAGCAATTATATGACGCCATCGGATGCCTACGCTCCCATCCCGAAGCGAAACCGCGCCTATGTTGAGCGCATCAAGGCCTTCTGTGACGAAAACGGCGCGCAGCTGCTGCTCGTCAGTGCGCCCAGCACGCTCAACTGGAACATGGCGCGTCACAACAGCACGCAGGCGTTTGCCGATGCGCTGGGCATCGGCTTCCTCGATCTCAACACCGCACACGAGCAGGTTGCGATCGACTGGAACACGGATACCCGCGACAAGGGTGACCACCTGAATTATTTCGGTGCGCAGAAGGCCACGAACGTACTCGGTGCGTATCTTGCCGGTACCGGTCTGCTCCCGAGCCACAAGGATGACCCGGCCTACGCCGACTGGAACACGCAGTCGGACGCCTTCAGCCGGACGGTCACCGATGCGCTCGCAAAAACGTAACGGCACCTCCGTTTCAGACAGAAAAAAGCCTGCGGTTTCCTCGGAAACCGCAGGTTTTTTCTTTTTTGCTGCGCCTCACGCGCCGCCGTTTGCGCCGGAGAAGGTGCAGAATTTTCCCTCGCGCGCGTATTTGCGCAGGACGCCGGCCATGGCCGCAAGGTCGGCGGGCCTGGTCGCCAGAAGCTCATGCCGGGTCTTGGCCAGCTCCTCCGGCGTCACGCCCTTGAGCGCGCGCACGCACTGACTCTCGCACACGCCGGCGGGATCGAGCAAGGGATCGGTCGTATTGACCGTGCCGATGATAATGTCGTCGAGCGGCATGCCCTGCGCCGCGAAATCCTCGATGAAATCGGCAACCGCAGAAAACACCGCGCGCGTATTGTCGAGGTTCGGGTCACGATAGGAGTAGCAGAAGATGTCGCCGCTGCGGCGCACGTTCATGCCCGTGCCGTAAGCCCCGCCCTGCACGCGCACCATGTTCCACAGGTAGCCATAGCTCACAAGTGAGGACAGCACCGGGCACGCGCCGGAATAGCTGCTGCCGAGGGCGTAGAGGTTGTGTCCCAGCGCGCAGAAGCCAACATCCGCCGGGATCTCGACCGCACAGGCGGCCGCGTCATAGCGCTTGTGTGCAGCCGTCGCGCCGGGCGCGCCCTGCGGCAGCGCGGCGATGAGCCGGGCAAGCACACCGGCATCGAGCGTGCCGGAATAGCCCGCGAAGAGGCGACTCGTGACAAACACCTTTTCGGTGAGCGCGGCAAGCGCGGCGCTCACCTGCGCGCCGTTTTGCGCAAAGCCGGCAGCCAGCGCCGCAAACCAGCGCACAAAGTTCTCGCCCTCGAGCGTCTCCTTGAGCGCAGCACCGGCCGAAAACGCCGACAGCGACTTGGTGACGGCGAAGGTGTGGCCGTTCGAGATGAGCGACTGGCGCATGAAATAGTCATTTTGCATGACGGTCTCGCCGATGCGGTCTGTCTCGTCATAGCGCCCCTGCGTGAGCAGCTCGCGCAGAAGCTGCACCGCCTCGGCCGCGTTTTCCTCGAGCATGCTTGCCGACACGAGCAGATACGGGTGCACGTGCTCGGTGTCCCCCTGCTTCTGCAAGCAGTCCACACGCAAAAACAGCGAGCCCAGCAGCGCCTTGACGCGGTTTTGCAGCACGTCCGCAGGGCAGGTCTCCGTGCGCAGCTCACCGAAGCAGGTGCTCAGCACGTTGAGCATGCACAGCTCCTCGTCCGTGAGGTCGGAGACGTCAAAGTACAGGTTGAGGTACACGATGCCGTTCGTATCGCCCGAGACGTGCAGCGTCCGCACGCCGTTGACCTCACCCGGCTGCGTCTGCACAGGGGCGACCGTCTGCGGCACATCCTCGAGGCGCAGGTGCGGCAGGCTCATGAGCGCCTGCGCGCTGTCCTCGCTCTGTTGCCACTGCTGCATCCGCCGGAAGGCCGCATACGCCTCGCTGCGCTGATCGGCATCCCACGCGGCGGTGGCGGCGGCGAGCCGCTCGGATTCACGGCGGGCGTCATCCTCCCCCTTCGTGAGCGACGGCAGCACATAGAGGGTGCACAGGTCGCCGCTCGAGCCGAGCAGATCGGACAGCAGGCGCTCAAAATAGCCCGCATGGATCTTTTCGCGCAGCGTGTCGAACACGGCTGCGTTGTCGATATACGCCAGCGGATCACCGCCGTAGAGCCAGCTGTCAAACGCGCGGCAGGCAAGCTCCACGCCGTAGGGCTCGGTGATCTCGCGGTTGATGAAGGCAAAGCGCTCGAGCGACGCCGAGAGCGCCACGCGGTCGAGCCCGGCTGCGAGCATATCGCGCGCGACCTCCGCCGCAAGGGTCTTGACCTTGTCAAAGGCGTCTCTGGTCGTGTTGCGCACGATGAGCGCGGCGCTCGGCTGATAAATACCGTCGGAGATCTCAAGCGTCACGTCCTGCGCAAGACCGCGCTCAAGGAATGCGCGCTTGAGCGGCGCCTCATTCGAGCCGGTGAGATAGTCCGAGAGGATCTTGGCTGCATAGACCGTCTCCACATCGTCATAGCGGCACAGGAGTCTGGAGAGACTCATATGGCAGAGCGTCTCCTCGCCGGGCATCGCCTCATAGTACACCGTGGCCTCGCCCGTGCGGGGCTGCTGCACCGTGAAGTCAAAATCCGGGGCGCGGTATGTGTACTGCGACAGGTACTCCGCGTCGATATAGGCAAGCACGCGCTCGGCGTCCATGTGGCCGTCGAGGAAGATGCGCGCGTTTGACGGGTGGTAAAAGCGCTTGTGCGCGGCAATAAACTGCGCATAGCTCAGCTCGGGGATGTGCTCCGGCTTGCCGCCGCTCGAAAACCCGTAGCAGGTATCGGGATACAGCAGCCGGTCCGTCCCCTCGCCGATGACGCGCTCGACATCGGCATAGGCGCCCTTCATCTCGCTGAAGACGACGCCGTTGTAGTACGGCTGCGCCTGCTCGCCGTCAAACTCGTAGTGCCAGCCCTCCTGCATGAAGATCTCCGGCTTTTCGTAGATGTTCGGGCAGAACACGCCGTCGAGATACACGCGCATGAGGTTGAACAGATCCTGCTCGCTGCGGCTGGAGACCGGGAAAATGGTCTTGTCGCTGTAGGTCATGGCGTTGAGGAAGGTCTGCATCGAGCCCTGCAGCAGGGACACGAACGGCTCCTTGACGGGAAATCGCTTCGAGCCGTTGAGCACGCTGTGCTCCAGGATGTGGAACACGCCGGTGTCGTCCTCCGGCAGGGTCTTGAAGCCGATGCAGAAGGTCTTGTTCTCGTCGTCGCGGTCGAAGTACAGGAGCTCCGCTCCGCACTTCTTGTGCCGCATGGTGTACAGCGTCGCCGCCTTGGAAGCGACGTACTGCTTCTTTTCCAGCTCAAAGCCGCAGCAGATATCGCCGGGCTGAGCGTCGGTAAGCTTCACATTTTCTCTGATCATGGTTCCCTCGCTGACATCAAAGTGATTTGCTGAACATTTGATAGTATGCATTGCTCGCGCGCAGCTCATCCGGTGTGCCGGCGGCTTCGACCGTGCCGTCGCGCATGACGATGACGTAGTCGGCGCGCTTGGCTGCCTCATAGCTGTGGCGATCATGACGGTCGTGCGATCCTTCATGAGCCGGTCCATCGCCTCGGTGACGAACGCGGTGCTCGTGGCGTCGAGGTTGCTCGTCGCCTCGTCGAGCAGGAGGTAGTCTGCGCTGCGCAGCATGGCGCGCGCAATGCGAAACCCTTTCAAATGAAAATGATGCGTTTTGGCCTTTGCCAAACGCGTGACAAATGCAGCATCATTTTAACGCATTCTTTGCGCAATTTCAATAGTCGGGGGCCGCCCTCCGGCCGCCGTTTTCTGCACATTTCCATCAGAATCCTACAGAAGCCGTATTTTTCTAGGCATTTTCCTGCTGCACACAAAAAAAGCAAGGCTTCCCAGATCCGGGAAGCCTTGCTCGGCTTGTCACCCCCCGCAGCGTCCCGCCGCAGGAGCTTCAGGTTTGTGGTCATGTGCCGCGGTTACTTTTTTGGCTTGTGCGCGCACGCTCTGCCGCACTGCGCGCAGTTGCCGGTGCAGTTTCCGCCGCAGCAGCCGCCCTTTTTCATCGTGCGCCGCCAGACGCGCCACGCGATCACGGCGCACACCGCAACGATTGCCAGCAGAATATAATCCAGCGCCCGCATCACACCAGCCCCGCGATCGCATACGCCGCGCACGCCACGATCCACGCGACCGTGCACTGCAAAAGGACGACGCCGACCGTCTTGAGCCGGGAATCCAGCTCGCGCCGGATGGTCGCAACAGCGGCCACACACGGCGTATACAGCAGCGTGAACACGAGGAAGCTCACTGCCGCGCGCGTGCTCAGCAGCGACGAGATCGCCGCGCCGCTGAGCAGCACCTGCAGTGTGCTCACAACGGACTCCTTGGCGATGAAGCCGGAGATGAGCGCCGTGGCGCAGCGCCAGTCACCGAAGCCGAGCGGCCGGAAGATCGGTGCGATCCAGCGGCCGATGAGCGCGAGCAGGCTCGCGGCGCTGTCGGCAACAACGTTCAGGCGCGTGTCAAAGCTCTGCAAGAACCAGATGATGATCGTTGCGAGGAAGATGACCGTGAACGCGCGCTGGAGGAAATCCTTTGCCTTCTCCCAGAGCAGCAGCGCCACGCTCTTGAGTCCGGGCATGCGGTAGTTCGGCAGCTCCATGACAAACGGCACGGGCTTGCCGCGAAAGACCGTCTTGTTCATGATGAGCGCTGCGACGATGCCGATGAGCACGCCGAGCGCATACAACCCCAGCATGACGAGCGCACGGTAGCGCGGGAAAAACGCCGCGGTGAAAAACGCATAGATCGAGATCTTCGCCGAGCAGCTCATGTACGGCGTGAGCAGGATGGTCATTTTCCGGTCGCGGTCAGATGAGACGGTACGCGTGGCCATGATGGCCGGCACCGAGCAGCCGAAGCCGATGAGCATCGGCACGATGCTGCGCCCGGACAGGCCGATCTTGCGCAGGGGCTTGTCCATAACGAAGGCCACGCGCGCCATGTAGCCGGTGTCCTCCAGAATGGACAGGAAGAAAAACAGCGTCACGATGATCGGCAGGAACACGAGCACGCTGCCGACGCCGGCAAACACACCGTCAATAATGAGGCTGTGCACGACGGGGTTGATGCCGTAGGCCGTGAGCGCCGCGTCCACGACGCCGGTCAGCGCGTCGATGCCGAGCTGCAGCAGGTCGGACAGCCACTTGCCGACGACGTTGAAGGTGAGATAAAACGTGAGCAGCATGACGAGCAGAAACGTCGGCATGGCGGTATATTTGCCCGTGAGGATGCGGTCGATCTTCATCGAGCGCGCGTGCTCCTTGCTCTCATGGCACTTGACCACGGAAGCGGCCACAACGGCCTCGATGAACGTATAGCGCATATCGGCCAGCGCCGCATTGCGGTCGAGCCCGGTCTCGTTTTCCATCTGCACGATGCAATGCTCGAGCAGCTCGCGCTCGTTCTCGTCGAGATCGAGCACCTGCGCCAGATCATCGCCGCCCTCAATAAGCTTGGCCGCGCAAAAGCGCGCCGGCACGCCGATGCGGTCGGCATGGTCGGCGATGATGTGCACGACCGCATGGATGCAGCGGTGCACGGCGGAATCGTCCGAGCAGAAGTCCGTCACCTTCGGCAGCGTGCGGCTGCGCGCGACGCTCAGCGCCTGATCCACGAGCTCGGACACGCCCTCCCCCTTCGCCGCCGAGATCGGCACGACGGGGATGCCCAGCGCATCGCTCATCTTCTGCACGTCGATCGCGCCGCCGTTGGCGCGCACCTCATCCATCATGTTCAGCGCCAGCACCATCGGCACGCGCAGCTCAAGCAGCTGCAGCGTGAGATAGAGGTTGCGCTCGATGTTCGTGGCGTCGACGATGTTGATGATGCCGTCCGGCTTTTCATTGATGATGAAATCGCGCGAGACGATCTCCTCCTGCGTGTACGGACGCAGCGAGTAAATGCCCGGCAGGTCGACGACGGAGCAGCCCTTCTCATCGCGCATCTCGCCCATTTTCTGGTCGACGGTCACGCCCGGGAAATTGCCCACGTGCTGGTTCGAGCCCGTGAGGGCGTTGAACAGCGTCGTCTTGCCACAGTTCTGGTTGCCGACAAGTGCAAAGATCATGCCGACACCCCCTCGACCTCGATCTTCTCCGCCTCTTCGATGCGCAGCGTCAGCTCGTACCCGCGCACGCGGATCTCGATCGGGTCGCCCATCGGCGCCACCTTTTGCAGCGTGACGCGTGTGCGGGGCGTGAGCCCCATGTCCAGCAGGCGGCAGCGCAGCGGGCCGTCCCCACCGACCGCCGTGATGACGCCTGAAGAACCGATTTTCAGTTTATCCAATGTCATTGCTTTTGCCTTTCCGTATAGATTGCATTCCCTTTACGATAAAATAGGTGTAGCACGCGGCAGCGGGGTTTGTCAAGTATATGACAGGAATTTCCGCACTTTTTACGGAATTTTCGCGAAAAAATGTGTGTGCGCCAACCAAAAATCCCGGAGCGGCATTGCCGCTCCGGGATGTCCCGTTTTGGGGCTTTGGGGGTTGTGCGCCCGCGCCGTGATTACGGCGTTTCGCCTTCTGCGGGCGTTTGCACCGTTTCTGGCTTCACCGTTTCAGCCGGCTGCGCGCTGGGCGCAGGGGAAGCGCTGGGTTCCTCGGGCGAAGCGCTGGGCTCCTCGGGTGAGGCGCTGGGCTCGACCGGAGCGCTCGGCGCACTCGGTACATCCGGTGCATCCGGCTCATCCGGCTCATCCGGCTCGTCCGGCGTCAGCGGGAGCACCTGCATCATGTACTCCGCCATCATCATCGCAAACTGCTCGCGCGTCGCCGCGCCCTGCGGATCGAGCAGCGCCTCGCGGCCGACTGCGACACCGGAGATCAGGCCCTCGGCGACCGCCCATGTCATGGGCTCCTTCGCGAAATTGGAAACCTTGCCCATGTCTGCAAAGGCCGACAGATCACCATACACATTCATGTCACAGCCCTTGAACGCTGCGTACTCATACAGGATCTTTGCGACCTGCTCGCGCGTTGCATCGCCGTCCGGGTCAAACTTGCCGTCGCCGATGCCGGCCACGATCTTGTTCCCCGCCGCCCAGATCACCGCGTTGGTGTACCATCTGTTGTCCGCAACGTCACGGAACGGATTCTCCCCGGTGACGGCGGGCTCACCCTCGAGCGTATAAAGGATCTTGACGATCATTGCGCGGGAAAGCTTGGTCATGGGCTCAAAGGTCGTCGCGCTCGTGCCGAAGAAGAGCTTGTGCGCAACGACATAGTCGATCGCGCCGTGTGACCAGTAGTCGGTCGACGGCATGTCGCTGAAGATGTGGCCCGGGCAATGCTGATCGCCGGAGCACGGGATGCGCAGCGGATCCTGCCGCTCACAGACCGTGCAGTAGCCGCCGACATAGTGATGCCTTGCCGGGATGCGCTTTGAGCCTTCCAGCGTCGTGCCGCACACAGCGCAGACGATGCCGCCCGCCGTGCCATCCTCCGTGCAGGTCGCCGGAACGATCTCCGTCGCCTTCGGCGTATGCGGCTTCATCGGAACCTCTGTCTGCGCAACGAGCGTCTCGCCGCAGACGGAGCAGTGCTTGCCTTCCGTCAGGCCGGTCTGCGTGCAGGTCGCATCCTTCGCCGGGTCGATCACTTCCTTGTGACCGAGCGCCGGGATGCTCTCGTACATGATGTTGCCGTTTTCACAGGTGTAGGTACGCACGCCGTTCTCGGTGCAGGTCGGCTCCTTGGTCACGACGCCATCGTCCCACGTATCGTTGAACTCTGCGCTCATCTTTGCGATGCGCGCGCTCAGCCACGTGTTGAGATCCTTGACGGTGTCGCCGTAGGTCGTTCCGTCGGGCCAGAAGTGATTGTCCGAGCTCGGCTTGCCGACGCGGACCAGCGGCCACTGGCGGTAGTTCATCGCGGCGCTGGCCGAGATGTGATCGTAATACCCCTGAACCTTACCGTTGTCGCCGACAAGCGCCTGCGCCTGTGCAAGGAAGGTGTTGTGATAGTAGTTGTTCACCGCAGCGCGGAAGCCGGGGATCTGGGTGAGTGCCTGGACAAGATAGCGGCCGTTGATGAAGGTATTGTCCGACGTGATCACGCCGGACCAGCCGCCGCCGCCGGTCAGCTCCATGTCCCAGACGGGGCCGGCGTACATGAGGCCGTCCACGTCCTTATAGAAGAAGAACGAGGAGTAGAACGCGTCGGAGTTGCCGGAGAGGTACTGGATCAGGTAAGCCTGAACCAGCGAGTTCAGATCGCAGTACTCATAGTAGTACTTGCCGGTCTGCGCGTTGTAGCCGGTATAGTTGCCGTCGGCATCCTGCGCGTAGACGGCGTCTTCAAACTCCTGATAGTACTCGCTGATGTAGGCCATAGCGTCCTTGCCGCACCACTCGGGGCTCTTGACATTCATCGCGGAGCCCTTGCCGGTGATGAAGCCGCTGGCCTCGTCATACTTCGGATTGTAGCTGTCGTCGAGCTTCGTGCCGTTGAGCTCCAGCAGGTAGCCGCCGGTGATGTTCTCCGGCTCGGTCAGGCCGGTGGTGTACTGGTAAGTCTGGCCGTACTTGTTCTCGGCCAGTGCCGTGGAAGCGTTCTCACCGTAGCCGGGGTTGCACGCCTCGTAGGCTTTTTCCATGTCAGTGATATTGACGCCTGTCTTGTTGACGGAGTTTTTCTCACTGACGAGGTATGTGCCGCGATACACGCCGTCGTAGTACAGATCCACCCAGTCGGTGCTGGCCGTGTACGGCATGCCGAGCGACTTGGCAAGATCCTTGAACATCTTGTCGCGCATGAGCGTTGCGTCGTGGGAGCCGGCGAGCAGGGTCCAGGTCTTGATCTTCTCGCCGCAGGCGATCAGGTCGGACTTGCCGTCGAGTTTGATCTGGTAGGACTTCTTCTCGGCGTTGGTGAAGGTGGTGTTGCCGCGCGCCTTGAGCTGCGTGAGCGCACCGTCATACACGGTCTTGCCGTCCTTGTCTACGACGAGCAGCTTGCCGGTCGCGATGTTGGACTTGCTGGCATCGACAAAGTCTCTGCCCTGTGTGGCCGGATCGTCACTCGTGATGTAGAGCGCGTTGATATTGGCCGACTGTGCAATGTGCACGACCGCAGCCTTCTGGCCGTTGACGAGAACCGCAAGATCATACAGGCCGTCCTGCGCATCCGCCAGCTTGGTGACGTTCACGGCAGCATCGTCGAGCGTCTGCGTGCCCTTCGTGCCCTGCAGCTCGATCTTGAGTGCGTCGCTGTTCTGCGTCGTGACCGTCAGGGCGAGCTTGCTCAGCTTCGCACTGGCCGGCAGGAACAGATACTGATCCGCACCGGACTGCAGGCCGGAGATCGTCTGTCCGTCGACCGTCGCACAGATGTCCTTGAACTGTTCGGACGGCGCGAACTGGTCGGCGTTGAGTGTCGTTGCGCTAACGACATTGGAATAATGCTGAGAATTGAACCATGTGTCGCCGACCTTCGTGCAGCCGTATACGCGGAAGCTGTACGCCGTCGACGGGTTCAGCCCCGTGGCCACGCAGCTGGTCTGCGAGGTCACCTCCAAGACCTCCCAGGTATTCCCGCCGTCGCTGCTGATCTCCACGCGGTAGTTCTCAGCACCGGGAGCCGGATTCCAGCCGACGGTCAGACGCTTCTGGCCGACATCCGTCACCGCAACACCGGAGACGACCGGCGGAACGATCTCATACTGTGCGGACACGATGCCATAGTAATCGCCCATGCCGCGGATCGTCACGACGCCATAGCCGACCTTGGTGTTGTTGGAATAGGAAACATAGCCGTCAACACCCGCGTCGCTGGTCTTGACTGTCAGCTTCTGTCCCTCGTAGGTGGCCTCCACATAGCACGGTGTGCTGCCGCCCTTATAGGTGGCCGGCCATGTCTTGACCGTTGCCTTGGAGATGTCCCTGCCCACGAAGCCGCACTTCGTGCAGACATGGTTGTCATCCCACTTATGGCCCTCCGGCCAGAGAGATGCACTGTGATGGACGGCGCCGCAGGTCTTGCAGGTGGTCTCCAGCCAACCGTACTGCGTGCAGGTACGGGTGTCGACCGTCTCGGTCACGTGGGCGATGCCGTCATCACCGAAGTGGTACATCTTCTCGCCGATCTGCTGCCAGCCGGTGACATAGTCGCCGGCCAGGAAGTACATCTGCTGTTCGGTGCCCTCAACGGTCATCCAGCCGGTGTACTGCGCGTCCTTGACGTCGATCAGCTTGCCGCAGACCGCACAGGCAGACTTGCCATTCTGGTAGGTCGTCAGCTGGTGGCCCTTCGAGCAGCGGGACTGCAGCGTCGTGGAATCGACCACACGGCCGTCCTTGCTGTCGTAAGCGGTGATCGTCATTTCCTCGCCGTTGGCCGTGACGTACAGGATCAGGCCCTCGTAAGCCTGCTCCTTGTAGGCAAACGAGAAATCGGAAGTCATCGCATAGTTGACGTTTTTGGACTTCTCGCCCAGATCGCCGCAAATGAAATAGGTCACGCCGTTTTCGGTAACGGCCGCGCCGTCCTTGGCCATGATGCGCGCATAAGAGTGGTCATGGCCGGAGAAGACCACGTCGATGCCGGCAGCCTCTGCCGCGGCCGGGATCTGCTCATGGAACCGCTCGCTGCCGCCCTTGGCGTTCGTGTAATACGGCGGCTGGTGGATGGACAGGACCTTCCACATGCAGGTGCTCTGCGCCGCGTCCTGCTTGAGCCATTCGCAGGCTGCGCTCAGGTCGGCGCCGTTGTTGATGACGGCGACGTAGACATCGCCGTACTCCATGGAGTAGTAGTCCTTGCTCGGGAGCTGAAGGATATTGCTGGCAGTGCTGCCGCTGAAGTCGCCGTAGTACTCATGGTTGCCGAGCGTGTGGATGAAGTCCACGTTCGGGAACGTGCGGTTAAACGCCTCCTGCATCTCGGCCCACATGGCGTAGTTGGTGCCGTTGTCGACATAGTCGCCCGTCTGGAGGCCGAAATCGACCTGCTTGTCCTTGACGAGATCACCGAGCGCGTCGAGGATCGCGATGCTCTCGGCATCCGCCTCACGGTCACCGGACATCTGCGTGTCGCCCATGACGACGAAGGCCGTGGTGTCCTGCTGCGCCGCGTTCGTGCGGAAGGTGTGCAGTTCGGACCATGTGCTGCCGTCGCCGACCTGGAACTCATAGTCCGTGCCGGCCGTCAGGCCCGTAAGCTGAATGGTGTTGATATAAGCCGCATCCTTGGAGGTGGAGAAACCGGTGAGCGTAGAGGTGCCATCGGCCGTCTGCCAGGCATCCGTGCCCTTGACGCGGTACTGCACGACCGCCTTGCCGCCCGTGCTGAGGCCGGACAGCCAGCTGATGTTCTGGTTCGTGCTGCTGCCCTGAACGGCATTGAGATGGACGGCGGTATACTCCGTGCCGGCGGCGTCCGCCAGAACGGTGACCTTCGTCGCCTCGGCGACGCCCTTCGGACCGACAGCCGTGAGCACGCAGACCGTGCCGGCGTCCTTGGTCTTCATGGCATCGGTCTCGAGCAGGCCGTTGGCATCGGTCTTGCCGATCTCCGCGCCGTCGAGCGACACGGTCACACCGGCGGCGGGACTGCCGTCCTTTTCATAGACCGCGATCACGCTGGACATGCCGACCGCCTGCGGGCCGGGCTGGATGCTGTAGTATGCCGACAGCGGCAGACGCACCGCCGCCTGGGCCGCCGTATAGGCCTCGCCGTTCGCTGCGGTGAGCGCGATATTGGAAACCGTGTACGTGAACTGGTTGACCGTCGTGTCCAGACCGGCGTCGATCTGGAAGGTCAATGTGGCCAGCTCGCCCTCGACCGGGGCCGCCGACTCAAGGTGCAGCGTCAGCATGGCTTTCTTAAAGCCGGTCTTGGTATACACCAGTTTGCCGGTCACACCGTTGGCATAGGTCACCGTCGGCTGACCGATGTCATCGTTGAGGTTGAGCATCGTGATGTCCGCGGAGCGGATCTTGCCGTCCGCCGCGACCGTCAGCGTATAGTCGCTGCCGAGCGGGACGAAGTCCGAGCCGCTGACACTGACCGTGGCCGTGTCCTGCATATCGCCGGCAACGACAAAGGCCGTGGTCTTTTCGACCGTGTTGCCGAACGCATCGGACACGGAGACCGTCATGGTGTGCTTGCCGTTCTGGAGCGTCAGACGCACGGTCGCATTCGTGTCGGAATTGTCCGACTGGAGTTCCTCGCCGTCGATCTTGATGACCGTTGCCTTGGCATTGATGCCGGAGCGGTTCTGACCGTCCACATCGTCATACGAGGCGACCGCTTCGATCGAGTTGGAGTTAATGACGGTGGAGCCGTCGTCCGCGAGCGTCTGGCCGTTGACCGTCATGTCGTGGATGACCGGGTTGTCCAGGTCATCGAGGTTTGTGCCATAGACGGCGCGATAGTTATCGAAGTAGATGGTGCCGTTGCGCCGCCCAGCGCCCGCATGTCCCATCATATCGTCGACCTTTGCTGGCTGATAGGACAGCCAGAACACACCTGCGCCGGGGATGATGCTCAGCGGGTGCTCATCATTCTGATATTGCCAAATGTCTTGAATATTTGCCGAGCAGTACATCCACCCGGTCCAGTCAATGATCGTGGAGCGCTCGCCATTTGCGCCCTTATGCGAGAGAAGGTAATTTTTAGTTCCATAGTCGCTGCCCTTCCAGAACATAATGTCGGCATAGAGCGAATAACACGGCGTGTTTTCCGGTGCATAGATCCAGACGCCGATCTCCGTGGGCGTGCCCTCGATCTTGATTTGGTCGCCGCAGTAGCGAACATAGAAGTTGGAGTTTTTCGACCCGTCATAAGACTCATAGTCATAGTTCAGCTCCATGGCATAGTCGCCGAAGCGCACCTGACCGCCCTCGGCCGCCGTCGTCATCTTCAGGTCGCCGCAGAGATATTGCGTGATAGAGGCGTTCGGCCACAGGTAATAGCTATAGCCGTTGGCGCGGAAGATGTCCGAAGCCGGAACGTCGCTGTCCCAGTTGCCCGTGAAGCGGTAGGGTGCAGAGAGCTCCGCCGTCGTCGGGTTGTCCGAGTAGGTACCATGGGTCGTGACAGTGATCGGCGACACATTGCCGATGTAGCCGTGGTCGGGATTCATGCCGTTATCCACGTAATCGTATTTGCCCCAGTGGTAGTGCGCGCAGGTCTGGCGCTGGCCGTTGATGGGCTCAAAGTCCATGAGCGTCACCGGCAGCTTGCCGATCTCCACGCCGACCTCCGCCGACTTGGAGCGATCGTTTGCGTAAGTAACCGTGACGGTCGCGTTCATCGTGCCGCTGCCGGTACCGGCCACGAACGTGTTGCCGTCCATGTGGCCGACGTCATTATCCGGCACACCAGCCGTCTTGGACTTGATCGTCCATTTGAAGTCACCGGGCTTATAGGCGATGTCCACACCGTCACATTTGGCAACAAGGCCGAGATCGGATGTCGCGCCAAAGTCGAGCGACACGGATGCGCTGCTGAAATACAGGTCCGTGATGTCCGCGATCTTCACGCTCGTCGTGCCCTTGACGGTGCCGTCCACAAGCAGACGCGCCGTCACATCACCCTTATAGTTCTTCGCGGGCGTGAACAGACCGTTGGCGTCGATCGTGCCGCTCTTGGCGTCCGCGACCGTCCAGGTCACATTCTCCGGGAGCGCTGCCTCGCCGCCGTTTTTATCCACGCCGATGGCCGAGAACTGGATCTGGCTGTTGGGCGTGTAGACCGTGTTGTTCGGGGAAAGGGAGGCATGGTCGAACACGCCGTCACTCTCCGCCGTGGAGACCAGCAGCAGGGCGCTGGCGACCGTGCGCTCCACACCGTCGGACGGGCGGTTGCGGACCTGAAGCTCCGTGGTGCCCTCGCGCTTGGTGGCACAGGTGGCGGAACCGCCGCCATCGAGGAAGATCGCATTCACCACGCCCTGCGCATACAGGAACGAAATCTCCTCATCGATCGTCATGCCGACAGAGTACGGGCTCTGGCGGCCGTCGGCCAAAAAGGTCACGACCGTGCCGTCCGCCTTGATGCCGATGCAGTTGCGCGGCATGAGGTCCGGATTCCCGTTGTAGCAGGGCTGTCCATCCTTGATCAGATAAAACGGGCCGGAAATCGCTTCCAGAACGTCGGAGCAGTCCACACCGGCGTCGCGAATGGCATAGGTACCGTCCTTCAAAACCGCAAAATACGGCTCGTTGGCAACACCGTTATTCTTCTGAATGAGGTTGCCCTCCATGATGAGGTAACCGAGCGGCTGCAGCGTCTGCATGTTGTAGTAGTCGCCGTTCATGGCCATGATGACGTTGCCGCCGGTGGCCTTAGTATAGTTAGCAGCCTGCATCGTGGTCTTTTCCATGCTCCAGGCCAGATTGGCCGCCTTGTCCTTGCGGGACGCAGGCGTGCTGCCTTCTGTATAGTAACCGTTGTACGAGGCCTTGAATGTCGCCTTCGCACCCGGTGCGATCGTCGTCATAAAGCCGGCGATCTGTGCATTGCCTTCCTTCGTATTCAGGAAGATGTCAGATTCCGTCACGCCGTCGATCAGCGTGTAATCCGTCTGACTCACAAGGATCTTACCGCTGGCAGGTTCGACGGGGTCTACGGTGTTCGCAGCCAGCGCCTGCGGGGCAATGAGCGTCAGCGTCATCAGGACGGCCAACACAAATGCCCACGCTCTGTTCGCGAATCGGGTCGCTTTCACGACTCACATCAGCTCCTTTTCTGTAGTTTCCTCTCTAAATTTGTCAGCTCGATGTGTAAAAAAAGAAGAGATGAGGTTTTCCCATCTCTTCTTTGTGCTTTGGGGTCTATGATTTGTCTATTAGCAACCGAAGTCCTGATAGAAAAACATGTAATTTTCAGTGAGTTCCTTACTTCGCGAACGCGTTGTACAGGAACTCAACAGCCTCGGCACGGTTGCAGACCTTGTCCGGGCTGAACGTGGTAGCGCTGGTGCCGACAGTCAGACCGTTGGCCCATGCCCACTGCACTTCGTTGTAGTACCATGCGCTGGCCGGAACGTCAACAAACGGCATATTGTCCGTTGCGCCGTCCGACAGCAGACGCACGAGGAAGCAGACCATCTCGGCGCGGGTGCATTCCTTAGCCGGGCTGAAAGTAGTGCTGGTCGTGCCGGCAACGATGCCCGCCTCATAGGCCCACAGGAGCGCATCCTCGTACCAGGCAGCGCCCGGAACGTCGGTGAACGGAACAGCCTTGATGGTCGCGGTCGGCTTGCCGGCGGCGTTCCACAGGAACTCGACCATCTGCGCGCGGTTGCAGGCTTCAAGCGGCGCAAACACCGTCGGGGTCATGCCGGCGGTCACACCGTTCTTGACGGCCCACATCACGGCGTCATAGTACCATGCGCCCTCTGCCACATCGACGAACTTCATTTCAGGCTCGACCGGCTGGGACGGCTGGGACGGCTCGACCGGCTTGCTCGGCTGAGACGGCTGGCTCGGCTGAGAAGGCTGGCTCGGCTGGGACGGCTGGCTCGGCTGAGACGGCTGAGACGGCTGGCTCGGCTGAGAGGGCTGAGACGGCTGGCTCGGCTGAGACGGCAGGATCGGCGCGGTCGGGTCATCCGGGGTGGACGGCGCGGTCGCACCCGACGGTGCCGACGGCATCGACGGGGTAGACGGCACAACGGCCGCCAGAGCAGTCGTGGCGAGCAGGCAGACTGCCACCAGAAGCGTCAGCACGATTGTCAGGGTTCTTTTCTTGGACATGCTTTCTTCCTCCATAAAAATTTTTTGGTTGCAAATTCTTGCCTTCGACAACACGATTGCCGCATTTTGAAACTAGGTAGAATTTAACACGCTCATCATATCACAACGTATCGTATTTTGCAACCCTATTTTGGACAAGAAACGAAGTTTCCCGCGGTTAACTCTACCCGCAAGGGTAAGTAGAAACAAAACCACGGCTGCAAAATGTAAATTACGGAAAGCATGCACATTTTCCCTGTCGATTTGGTTTGACACACGCTCGCACATACTTTTATAATTAGATCACCCTGAAGTGCCGGCGGTGGATGCCGTTTTGATGCCGAAACAATGTAATTTTGACCCGAAGGAGGCGGTAGCATGATCCAGATCCTGATCGTGGACGACGAGAAACCGATCTGCGACCTGATCCAGATGAGCCTGACCCGCGCCGGCTATCACTGCATGTGCGTGTACGACGGGCTGGCCGCAGCGGATATTCTGGAGCGGAATGTATTTGACCTCATTTTGCTCGACGTGATGCTGCCGAACGCCGACGGCTTCGAGCTCATGGAATATATCCGCCCGCTGGGCATCCCGGTCATTTTCCTGACTGCGCGCGGCTCGGTCGACGACCGGGTGCGCGGCCTGCGCATGGGCGCGGAGGACTATATCGTCAAACCTTTCGAGGTCGTGGAGCTGCTCGCGCGCGTGGACGTCGTGCTGCGGCGCTACAACAAGACCGATGCCGTGATCGAGATCGGCGGGCTGCGCATCGACACGCGCGCCATGCAGGTCTGGCGCGGTGCAGAGGAGATCAGCCTGACGCACAAGGAATATGACCTGCTGCTGTTTTTCGCGCGCAACCCCGGCACCGCGCTCTACCGCGAGACGATCTACGAGCACGTCTGGGGCGGCGAGTACAGCTACGGCAGCAAGACCGTGGATCTGCACATCCAGCGGCTACGCAAAAAGGTCGGCTGGGAAAACCGGCTGCTGGCCGTGAACAAGGTCGGCTACCGGCTGGAGGTATGAGCGCATGAAGTTTCGCGCAAAGCTCACGATCGCCATGGTGCTGCTGCTGTCGCTGACGTACGGCATCGGCGGGAGCCTGATGATCGCGCAGTCGTTTTCCGCGTCGATCGACCGCGAGCGCGACGCCGCCGTCCAGACCTACCGCATGGTCGTGGACGTGCTGGATCTGCTCGGCGACAACGCCTCGCCCGGCACGGCGGCCAACACCGTCGCGCTCGTGCTGCACAAGCTCGGCAGCGGCGGGTCGAGCACGGCAGCGCGCATCCGATTCGGCGCACAGATGACCACAACGGGCGACACCGCGCTGCTCGACGCCGCGCCGGAGCCGTCCGACGGCGGCGACGGGCTCACGCGCATCGTGCGCACCGGCAGCGGCCGGCACTACCTCATGCTCGGCGCCACGGCCGACGGCACGACCGTCCAGCTCGCGTTCGACGTGTCGAACATCTACACCGTGCGCCAGACGCAGCAGCGCGCCTACCACACGACGTTTCTGATCCTCGTCGCCTTCGGCGCGGCCGTGGCGTGGGTCACGTCCTACCTGCTGACGCGCCCGCTCGGCACGCTCTCGCGCGCGTCGCGGGAGTTGGCGCGGGGCAACCTCGGCTACCGCGCGCCCGTGCGCTCGCGCGACGAGGTAGGGCAGCTCGCCGCCGACTTCAACCGCATGGCCGGGCAGCTTGAGCGCAACGTCAACCGCATTCAGGAGACCATGGCGCTGCAGGAGCGGTTCATGGCCGACTTCTCACACGAGATGAAAACACCGATGACCTCCATCATCGGCTATGCAGACCTTTTGCGCAGTCAGGTGCTCACGCCCGATGAGCAGATGGACGCGGCGAACTATATCTTTTCCGAGGGCAAGCGGCTCGAGGCGCTGGGGCTGAAGCTGCTGGATATGCTCTCGCTCGATCAGTCAAAGCTCCAGCTCGTGCCCGCGCATCCCGCCGATCTCGTGGCTGGGCTGCTCGAGCACCTCAAGCGCCTGTACGCGCAAAAAGGCATCGCCCTGCAGTACCGCACCGAGGAGGGCGCGTGCTTTCTGGAGCCGGACTTATTCAAAACGCTGCTCGTCAACCTCATGGACAACGCCCGCAAGGCGCTCGACAGCGGCGGCAACATCTACGTCTGGCAGGAGATGCTGCCCGACGGCTGCCGCGTGCGTGTGCTCGACAACGGCCGCGGCATCCCGCCGGAGGCGCTCGCGCACCTGACGGAGGCGTTTTACCGCGTGGACAAGTCGCGCTCGCGCGCACAGGGCGGCGCGGGACTCGGCCTGTCGCTGTGCAACGAGATCGTGCAGCTGCACGGCGGCACGATGCAGTTTGAAAGCCGCGTCGGCAACGGCACGGTCGTGACCGTGGAGCTGAAAGGAGGGCGCGTATGAAACGCTGGCTCAACACCGTACTGGCGCTCGTGCTCATGCTGGCGATCGCGGCGGGCGGATTTTTCCTGCCGAACTTCGTCTCGGCGCGGCTCGACCGCCGCAATCAGGACGCGGAGTTTTCCCTCAGCACCGGCGACGAGCAGGGCCCGGCCACCGTTTTGCGCCTGAAGCTGACCGACGGCATGCAGAACCTGTTTTACGGCGCAGAAGATCCCGTCGAGCTCGACGAGAGCGCCGCGGCGCACACGCTGGCCGAGATGACGCAGTACGCGCAGGACCTTCTGGGCGCGCTGGAAAAGGACAGTGCGCTGTTCGGCGGCGGCTTTTCCGTGGAGGAGGGCGCGACCGTCCAGTACGCGAGCTACGGCAGCGGCTTCGTCCTCTGGGGCATCGCGCTGAGCAATCCGCGCGGCGACACGGCATCCTTCCTGCTCGACGATGCGACCGGCTGCGTGCTGGCGCTCAGTTATACATTTTCCGACAGCTTTGCCTTCCAGATCCGGCAGAACGACCTGTGGGATTACCTGCTGTGCGTGTTTGAAAACCGCGTCGGCGCCACGGTCGCGGCCGCGCTCGGCGTGCCGTACGACGAGGTGCAGATCCCGATGCCGGAAGCGGCGAAAAAAATGCTCGGTCTGCGCGCAAGCGGTGGAAACACCGTTCCCCTGCAGCTGCTCAACGCCGGAAACGAGGGCAGTTACAACGACGGCACGAACAGCAGCATCACCGACTACCTGCAGTTTTATGACCCGGACGCCGACACGGCCTTTTCCCTGCCGGCGTGGCGCGTGGAAAATACTTTGTATTTCAACGCACAATGATGCCGTTTCGATGCCAAAGCGTTGCCGGACGGATCACAGTCTCCGCTAAGATGGGGTCATACCCGCTTCGCGGAGACTTTTTCGCCAGGAGATGCCCACTATGCAGAGAAACGATCTTCCACGCATCGGCGTGCTCAGCGCAGACGCCGCCGCCATCGCGCAGTTTCTGCGCCGCATACAGGCACTGGATGCGGAGACCGCCGCCCTCCTGCCGCTGAGTCCAACTGCCGTGCCCGACTGCGAGCCGTATCTGTGCGGTGCGAGCACGCACGCGCCGCTGCAAAAGCTGAGCGAGGCGGCCGAGATCCTGACCGCGTCCGGCTGCACGGTCATCGCCGTGCCGGACAGTGCGGGCATTTTCTGCACTCAGCTCACGGCGGCGGCCGGCGTCCCGGTACTGAGCACAGCGGACGCGGCAATGCCGCAGCTGGTCGGTGCGCTGCATCAGCGCGTGAGCATACTGTGTACGCCCGGCGTGCGCGCCGCCAACGCCTACGGGCTCGCGGCGCAGCGCTACGGCCTGCAGTGCAGCTATCCGGACGCGCCGGTGCAGGCGCTGCTCGGCTGCGTCCGGCCGGAAAAGGCGTGCAGCGAGCAGGTGCTGCGCTCGATCATCGAGCTGGAGCTTGCGCGCGGGTGCGACGGCGTTGTGCTCGACAGTGCGCAGCTGTGCGCCGCGTTCGCGCACTTCGGTCTCGCTGCGCGCTATCCGCAGGTATTTGACGGCATGGAGCTGCTGGCGCAGGCCGCGCTGCAGCAGAGCGCCGCGGCATCCGACGCCCGCCGCGCATAAGACAGCAAACGGCTGCGCGCCCCGAACGGGGCGCGCAGCCGTGCAGCTTGTCAAAGAGCCTCGTAGAATTTCGCCGCCGAAGCGGCGAAAGAAAGTCCAATCATTTTCTTCGGCGACAT
>OLYC01000889.1_pt1 | contig 22567 bp, 16 predicted proteins | sample 1674271 | NCBI WGS metagenome assembly OLYC01 (sample SAMEA103958154, study PRJEB25191) | human gut metagenome
AATTTAATTTCGAATTCGCTAAAATTTATATTTCGTTTTACTTTTCTGCCCGATTGTGGTATCATATAATTATGAGCGACAAGAAAAACGATTACTACTTACAACGAAATATTGACTGCGAAGAAAAAATCGAAGCGTTAAGCCTTGAAATGCCCTATTTTTGTTCCGAATTTTTTTACGGTATCGGCAATAATACTTCGGCTCTTACAAGATTAAATTATGCGTACGACTTACGTATATTCTTCGATTATTTGTCGCAAGTTAAGAAAATCCCCGTAGAAGATATGAAAATCGGGATTTTAGACGACGTTACCTCTACGGATATCGAGCGATTTCTGAACTATTTATCGCATTATAAAATGAACGGTAAAGTACTTTCGTGCGATGAAAAAGGTAAAAAACGCAAATTATCTACCGTAAGAGCGTTATTTCGTTACTTTTTTAATAAAAACGAGATAAAATCTAACGTTGCTTCGAAAATCCCTACCCCGAAACTGCATGAAAAAGAAATAATCAGGCTCGAGGGTAACGAAGTTGAAAAACTTTTGTCTTACGCCGATAGCGACGATGCTTTTTCGGGTCGTAAAAACGCCTACCACGAGAAGTTGAAAATCAGAGATTACGCGATTTTATCTTTGTTTTTAGGCACAGGTATACGTATCAGCGAGTTGGTCGGACTAAACGTTGACGATTTTGATTTTAACGAAAACAGTTTCATAGTTACCAGAAAAGGCGGAAGCCGCACGATTTTGTATTATAACGACGAAGTAAAAGACGCCCTTTTGCGTTGGCTTGATTACAGATACGACTTAAAACTCGATAAAAACGAAACTGCCCTTTTTGTTTCGCTTAAAAATAAGCGTATTTCCGTGCGTGCTGTCGAAGTTCTGGTAAAAAACTACGCGAAAGAAGTTACGCCTTTGAAAAATATCACTCCGCATAAATTACGTAGTACGTTTGGCACGGATTTGTACCGAAAAACGGGAGATATTTATGCCGTCGCCGACTTTTTAGGGCATAAAGACGTAAACACTACCCGTAAACACTACGCTGCAATCAGTCAGGATTCGCGTAAAAACGCCGTTGAATTCGTGAAACTGAGAAAGGACGAAGATGATAACGATCGATAAACGAAAAAGAAACGAAAAGGTATTTTTGTTGTTCGCTTTATACGATAAAAGCGATATATCGCCGAGAATCGAAGAATTGTCGAGTTTAGTTAAAACGGCAGGCGCGGAAGTCGTAGGCTCGGGATATCAATTCATAAGAGAAGTCTGCCCCGCTACGATTTTCGGAAAAGGAAAACTCGAAGAATTAAAAACCGAAATTCGGGCGGCGAACGCCGATACGGTTATATTCGACGGTACGCTATCGCCTTCAAAAACGCAGAATTTAAGCGATATTTTAGAAATTAAAGTAATTGATCGGACTACCCTTATTCTCGACATTTTTGCCCTTAACGCAACGACGGCGGAAGGCAAATTGCAGGTAGAACTCGCTCAACTCGAATATTTATTGCCGCGCTTAAACGGGCAAGGAAAAGCCTTGTCGCGACTCGGAGGAGGAATAGGCACGAGAGGTCCCGGCGAAACTCAACTCGAAACGAATAAAAGATATATAAGAAATCGCATAAATTCGCTGAAAAATTCTCTGAAAGACCTTGAAAAACGTCGAAACGCAGTCGGAGAAAGACGAAAGAAAAACGGAGCGATAGTAGTTGCTCTTGCAGGATACACGAACGCAGGCAAATCTACCCTTCTGAATTTGCTTTCGGGAAGCGATGTAATTGCCGAAGATAAACTATTCGCGACGCTCGACCCTACCGCGCGTAAAGTAAAAATCGGAGATTTCAACGTCATATTCGTAGATACCGTAGGGTTTATCAGAGATATTCCGACCAGCCTTATCGAAGCATTCAGATCAACGCTTCAAAGCGTAGAAAACGCGGACGTGGTTTTGAACGTTTGCGACGTTTCTTCAAGTAATTTAAGCGAACAATCTGAAGTTGCAAAAGACGAAATTATACGTATAAAGCCGAACGCAAACATCATAAAAGTTTATAATAAAGCCGATAAAATAAGTGATTTTGAATTTTTACCGACGGACGGAATTTTAATTTCGGCAAAGCAAAACAAAGGCGTCGATAAACTTATTTCCGCGATAAAAAAAGAAATCGAAAATCAGTTCGAACAGATAAAAATCACCGTTCCGCATGAAAAAATCGGTGAATTTTACAAGTTGACGCAATATCTTGAAAATTATAAATTAGATTACTGCAACAACGGAACGGAAATATCTTTTACGGTCAGAAAAACCGTATACCCTAAAATCAGATCAGAAATAAAAAATCTATTTTACTATATAATTTTGATTTGTTTTCGTCCGTTTCCGCATCGTACTTATACGGATTTATGCGCTTGAAAAACGTTAATTGTCGTTTTGCGTAACGTCTGGAATTTCGTTTTATTTCTTCTACGGGAATTTCTTCGCCGTTGATAACGGCAGGATAAATTTCCTTATATCCAATCCCCTGCATACATTGATTATTCAATGTAATCCCTTTCGCTATAAGACCTTTTACTTCGTTTACGAGTCCTTTTTCAAGCATATTATCGACTCGCGAATTTATTCTTTCGTAAAGTTTTTCGCGAGGGATCTCCGGCATAATTGCAAAATAATCGAATCGCGGAATCAATTCGTCTACGACTTCGGATTTTTTAATTCCCGTCGAATAGAATATCTCTATCGCGCGAATAACTCTTACGAGATCGTTCGGGTGTAACTTTTTCGCTGTTTGCTCGTCTATCTTATTCAATTCGTTCCAGACTGCGAGATTGCCATGTTTTTCGGCGATTTCTTCGTATTTTTTACGTAAGTCCAAATCGCCTTTAGCATTGCCGTAACTCATTTTATAAATCAAAGAGTTGACGTAAAAGCCTGTTCCTCCGCAAATAATCGGCAATTTATCGCGTGATAATATGTCATAGATTATTTTTAACGCCTGATTTTCATAGTCGGAAACCGAAAATTCGGCGGTATCATCCGCCACGTTAATCATATAATGCGGGATTCCCTGCATTTCTTTCTCGTCGGGTTTCGCCGACCCGATGTTGAGATTTTTATAAATTGCGACAGAATCTGCCGAAATAACTTCGCCGTTATATTTTTTTGCAATATCGACAGCCAAAGCCGTTTTCCCCGATGCGGTAGGCCCGCAAACGATAAGTATTTTTTCTTTCATACTATTCGTTTGAACCATTTATCGATTTCCGTACGGGTGATTTTAATGGCGATAGGTCTTCCGTGCGGACATTTAAGCCCCATATTGCCGTTTAATTTTTCCAACAACTTGTCGATTTCGGATTGCGAAAGCATTTTGCCCGATTTTATTGCCGTTTTGCACGCCTTTTGCGCGATTTTTTCTCTTAAAATATCGGGCATGTCGATTTTACGAAGCGACATATCGGAAAGTACGTCTTCGAAAAACGCTTTTATGTCCATACCGAGCAGATACAGCGGCAAGGAATAAACGGCAAACACACCGTCGTCGTATTCGGCAACGTCTATGCCGATTTTTCTGAAATCCTGAAATCTCGCCGTGATGAATTCGGATTCTTTATCGTTTACGGGGAAAGTGTACGGGAGAAGGAGCGTTTGTTCGTCGAGATTACCGCTTATATAATCTTCGCTGAATTTATCGAAAAGCAGCCTCTCGTGAGCGGCGTGCTGGTCGATAAAGTAGATATCTTCGCCTTTTTCGAGTATCAGATAAGTCGTGAGTACTTGTCCTACCACCCTGAACGGAGATTCCACGGGAATTTCGGTTTGAGCCTGTGAATTTTCTTTTCGGGCTTCCAACTCTTCGATATACTTTTTGTTTTCGGCAAATATATCGTCGATATTCGTTTTTTTATTCTCTTCCCGTCTTTCTTGTTCCGTAGGTTCGGCAACGGACATATTTTCAAATAATTTATGAGCGTCGGGAGCAAAATATTTTGCCGCGTTTTTAAGGTACGGAGGAACGTAAACGGGAGTATCGCTGACCGGTACGGATACGAATTCTTCGGGAGTATCGTCCGTTTTGTTATATTGCGGTTGTTCGGTCGCTGCGGCAGAAGTCGAAGAAGTATAATCGATTTTTTGCGGATAATCGAGTATCGACTGTTTTTTGAGATAATCGTTGTTTTTTATTATGTTTATCGCTTCCGCGCTTCCTTCTAAAACCTTTGAAATTACCGAATAAATTGCGCCGTAAACGACGTGGTTGTCGGCAAATCTTACGTCGGCTTTATTCGGGTGAACGTTTACGTCTACGAACTCGGGATCAACGTCGATTTTAAGAACGTAAAAGGGATACTTACGCTTCATTAAATACGGCGCGTATGCGTTATGGATAGCGGTTTGCAGCGTTACGTTCTGAACGTATCTGCCGTTGAGAATGATCGTCTGATATGTTCTGTTAGGTTTTACGAAGTAGTTCTGACCGATAAAACCGCTGATTTTCAAGCCGTTTTTAACGGTTTCGATTTCCAGACAGTCGCGTATGGTTTCGTATCCGTAAATTCCGATAATCGCTTCGTCGAGAGTTCCGCCCGGGGTATGTAATTTTTCTTTCCCGTCGAAAATCAGTCTGAACGAAATTTCGGGATGTGAAAAGACGAGCCTCGTAACAACGTTGGCTATATCCGCTTCTTCGTTTTTTGACGGTTTCAAAAACTTTTCTCTTGCGGGAGTATTTTTGAAAAGATCTCTCACTTCGATTTGAGTGCCGTCGTCTGCGGGGAAAGGTTCAACGTCGGATATAACGCCGTAATTCGATTCGATATAATGCCCGATTTCGGCGTCTCTTACTTTGGACGTGATTTTCATTGCCGAAACGGAAGCGATAGAAGCGAGCGCTTCGCCTCTGAATCCGAGCGTGGCGATTTTATCGAGATCGTCGGCCGTTCTGATTTTACTCGTAGCGTGCGGCATGGTGGCATTGATTAAATCGTCTTTTTCGATACCCGAACCGTCGTCTTTGACGGAAATAAGTTTTTTCCCGCCGTCTTCGAGTTTTATCGTTATATCGGTCGCGCCTGCGTCGATGGAGTTTTCGACTAATTCTTTTACGACGGAAAACGGTCTTTCGACTACTTCGCCCGCCGCTATTCGATTGTAAACTTCTTTCGGAAGCAATACGATTTTACTCATGTTCTTCTTTTACCTTGTCTTTTAATTCCATAACGAGTTTGAACGCCGCAATCGGTGTAAGAGAATTTATATCGGTGGATAATAAAATTTCTTCTGCATCCGAAAGCGGTTTCTCCGTCTTTTCTTCGACGGTTTCCGTGTTTTTCGTATTCTGCGGCAGCATAGTACGGGTTAAGTCGTTCTTTTCAAGTCGTTTCAGTATTACTTTCGCCCTATCCGTTACGACTTTCGGTACGCCTGCAAGAGCGGCAACTTCTATACCGAAACTCTTATTTGCGCTGCCCCGCATGATTTTTCGTAAAAATACGATTTTCCCGTTGAGTTCCTTTACGGTGATTTTATAATTTTTAACGCCTTCGATTACCCCTTCGAGTTCCGAAAGTTCGTGATAATGCGTCGCGAAAAGCGTTTTTGCGCGAACGTTTTCTGCGAGATATTCGACGACTGCCCAGGCAATACCGAGTCCGTCGAAAGTGCTCGTTCCTCTGCCGACTTCGTCGAGAATAAGAAGGCTGCGTTTAGTCGCGTGTAGCAGTATAGTTGCAACTTCCGTCATCTCAACCATAAACGTCGATTGATTATAAATTATGTTGTCGTTTGCGCCGATACGAGTAAAAATTCTGTCAACGATGGGAATTTCTGCCGATTTTGCGGGTACGAAAGAGCCGATTTGCGCCATTACGCATATGAGCGCGTTTTGACGCATGTACGTACTTTTACCCGCCATGTTCGGTCCGGTAATTATCATTACGCGGCTGTCGCCGTTATCGATATAAGCGTCGTTAGATACGAAAGCGTCGTAAGACGAGGCTTCGACGACCGGGTGTCTGCCGCCTACGACGTTGAAAGCGTCGTTTTCGCCGACTATTTGCGGTTTGCAATAATTGTATTTTTTTGCTACTTTCGCAAAAGAACATAAAACGTCAAGGCAGGCTATCGCGTTTGCCGTGCGTTGTATTCGCTTGATATTTTCCGCAAGTAATGCTTTTATTTTCGAGAAAATTTCTATCTCGATGCGTTTAATCGATTCGTCTGCGGACAAAATTTCGACTTCGATGTTTTTAAGTTCTTCGGTAACGTACCTTTCGCCGTTTACGGTCGTTTGTTTGCGGATATAGTTATAAGGAACTTTGTCTTTGAAAGAGTTGCTGACTTCGATATAATAACCGAACACTTTGTTGTAAGCGATTTTGAGAGTTCTGATACCCGTTTTTTCTTTTTCCTGCGTTTCGATTTGCTTTATTATATCGCCGGAATGATTGCGCATCTGACGCAATCTGTCAAGTTCTTTATCGAACCCGTCGCGTATGTAATTTCTGTCTTTACTGTACGTCGTCGGATCGGAGTTTATCGCGCTTTGAATAAGTTTGGCAATATCCGTAAAATCGTCGATATTATCGGATATATCCTGCATAATTTTAACGGTCGAACCAAACAGAAGAATTTTAATGTTCGGCAATGCGAGCATCGATTCCGATAAAGAATAGCAGTCTGACGGGGTCGCGTTTCCGTTGGATATTCTGCCCGCGAGCCTTTCCATATCGCGGATATCGCCGAGTCTCTCGTCTATACCACCGCGAAGAATTGCCGAAGAATATAATTCGTTCACGCCGTCTAATCTGTAATTTATTTTTTCTTCGGATATAAGCGGAGTCGTTATCCATTGCGACAGAAGTCGGGAGCCCATAGCCGTATCGGTTTTATCGAGCAGCCATAAAAGCGAGCCGTAACGTTTTCCGTCGCGCATGCTCTTTACGAGTTCGAGATTTTTAAGCGAGTTATAATCGAGAGTCATGCACTGCTCTTTTCTCTCTTTTATTACGTTGTTCACGTTTACGAGCGCGTGCTTTTGCGTTTCTTTAAGGTATGCGATAAGTCCGCCGCAAGCACAAATCGACTCTTCGTCGTTTTCGATTTCAAACGGTTTGAGCGTCGATACCGAAAATTGCTCCAAAAGCGTGTTTTCGGCGTTTTTAACGGAATACGCCGATTCTTTATAGTCGCTTATTTTCGGAAGAGCGCCGTGTTCTATTAGCGGAGATTCAGAAGCGTTGGCTCTGAACGCGCCGTTACCGATTATTTCGGCGGGCGCAACTCTCACCAGAACGTCGTAAATTTCCGAAATGAAGTCTTTATCGTTGCACTTCCTTACGGTCAACTGCCCCGTCGTTATGTCGCACCAGCAAAGCGCGCCGGAAGTTTTTCCGAGATAAACGCTCGCAATGAAGTTATTTTGAGTTTTATCAAGGTTGCCGTCTTCGGTTACCGTGCCGGGAGTAACTATTCTTATGACCCCTCTGTCAACGAGTTTTTTGCCCTTTTGCGGGGCTTCCAACTGCTCGCATACCGCCACTTTTTCACCCGCGGCGACGAGTTTAGCAATGTATTGTTCCGCCGCGTGATAAGGTATGCCGCACATGGGAGCGCGGTTTTCAAGTCCGCAATCTTTGCCCGTAAGCGTTAAATCGAGAAGTTTCGAAGCCTTTAACGCGTCGTCGAAAAACATCTCGTAAAAATCGCCTAAACGATAAAATAAGATGCAGTCTTCGTTTTGTAATTTAGTATCGATATACGTCGCCATCATCGGCGTGCAACGCTTTTTAATTTCGGTTAAATCGTACATCTTTTCACCTTAAAGTATTTCAATAATCTCGCCCATAAGCGACATTCCGCCCGCCGACGTAATTTTAACGTTGACGAACTTGCCGATTACGTTTTCATCGCATGAAAAGTACGCCATTTTACCGCGTTCGTCGCGACCCATGTAAGAATTTTTCTTTTCGTCGAAGTCTTCGACGAGAATTTCAACGGTTTTTCCGACGTAAGTTAAAGATTCTTTGCGGTTTAGTTCGTTCTGAACGTCGATAAGCCGCATTATTCTGTCTTTTTGTATTTCGGGGTCTATCTGACCATCCATAATCGCCGCTTTCGTCCCTTCACGCTTGGAGTAAACGAACGTAAACGCACCGTCGAATTTTACGGTTTCGACTAATTTTACGGTGTCGATAAAATCTTCTTCGGTTTCGGTCGGAAATCCGACTATTATGTCGGTAGTTATTGCGCAATCGGGAATGATTTTTCTGATCGATTCGATTTGCGAAAGGTATTTTTCGACCGAATATCGCCTGTTCATAAGCGATAAAATTCTGTTTGAACCCGACTGTACGGGCAAATGTATCGCGTGGCAGGCGTGAGGATTTCTCTTTATCGCTTCGATAACGTCTTCAGTTAAATCTTTGGGGTGATTAGACATAAATCGAAGTCTGAACTTACCTTCTATTTTTCCGATTTCATCTAATAGCGAGGCAAAACCCACGTCGTTTTTTAAGTCGTGCCCGTAAGAATTTACGTTCTGACCGAGCAAAGTGATCTCTTTGTACCCTTCGTTTACCAGATTTTTAACTTCGTCAACGACGTTTTCGGGAAGTCTGCTTCTTTCCCTGCCGCGAACGTAAGGAACGATGCAATACGTGCAAAAGTTATTGCAACCGTACGCAATGTTTACCCAAGCGTTGGGATAACTGGAACGATAAGGCGTGATCTCTTCGCAAATATCCCCGTTTTTATCGAGAATTTCGACTACTCTTTTTTTTGTGTCGACCGTTTTTTGCAGAATTTTACCGAATTCGTCTATATTGTAAGTGCCTATTATTACGTCGACGAAAGGAAACGTAGCGGAGAGTTTTTTTGCAAATTCCCCTTGCTGAGTCATGCAACCGCAAACCGCGATAACGAGGTCTTTCTTTTCTTTTTTAAGTTTTTTGTACATGCCGATATTGCCGAAAGCGTGTTGTTCGGCGTTTTCGCGCACGCAACAGGTGTTGAATACGATTACGTCTGCGTCTTCGGCTGTCTGCGTTTCTTCGTAGCCGAGAGTTTGAAGTTGCCCTGCGATTTTTTCGGATTCGTGGACGTTCATTTGACATCCGTACGTTTTTATCAAATATCTTTTGTTCATATGCGTGTATATTATACTAAAAATATACTTTTTTTACAAGTAAATGAACGTAAATTTCGGGCATAAAACGAAACAAAAAGAGCATAATATCGTTGACTGACATGAAACTTTTTCTAAAAATCTTATCGCTATCGATATTTTCGCTCGTAATAATATTTACGGGCGCTTTCGTATATTACTCGGCGGTTACGCAAGGAGTAGATTTAGATCCGTCAAAATTAGAAAACGCGACGTCTGCGTGTTCGGTTTACGACGGAAACGGACAAGAAATAACCTTAAACGGAGGTGTTGCGGCAGAAAACGAACTACCTGAAAATTTACGCAATGCGTTCGTCGCAATAGAAGATAAACGATTTTATTCGCATAAAGGCGTTGACTATAAAGGAATGGCAAGAGCGGTAATAAACAACGTAAAAAACGGAAAAATCAAAGAAGGAGCGTCTACGATAACGCAACAACTTGTAAAAAACGTGTATTTATCGGGCGAAAAAACGTTAAAACGCAAATTAAAAGAAATCAAACTTGCGCGGCAACTCGAAAAAAAATATTCAAAAACAGAAATTCTGAATTTGTACCTGAACAAAATATATTACGGCGAAGGTTCTTACGGCGTAGTTGCGGCGGCGAAAACATATTTCGATAAAGACGCGAAAGATCTCTCGCTTTCTGAATGCGCGACACTTGCGGCGATTATTAAAGCGCCGTCGACTTACACTCCTTATAAAAATTATGAATTATGCTTAAAAAGAAGAAATCTCGTTCTTAAAGAAATGTTTTCGCAAGGTTTTATCGTTGAAACCGATTATAACGCGGCTATTAACGAAGCAATCGTTCTCACGGACAAAAACAGCGACAATATCTCTGATTTCAGCGACGAAGCCATATGCGAAGCGATTGAAATTCTCCAAAAAGAAAACGCCGAACAACTCAATGGATATAAAATTTATACGTCGGTGAGATCTGATTTACAAAAAGAATTACCTGTCCCGACTATAAGCGACACGGCAAAAGACTTTATCGTTCTGGTAACGGATAATAAGTCCGGAATAATCATTGCGTATAAATCGACCGTTGGACAAATTAAGCGTTGCCCTGCCTCTGCGGCAAAACCGTGGCTCGTATACGCGCCCGCAATCGAAGAAAATTACGTTACCGAAGCAACCAAAATATTAGATGAAAAAACGAATTTCGGAGGATATACGCCGTCAAACGCGGGGAAAAATTATCAGGGCTACGTCAGCGTTAAAGAATCGCTCTCAAAAAGCCTGAACGTTCCCGCAGTAAAAATAGCGAATTCTTTAGGTATGAAAAAAATTAAAGAATACGCAAGAAAATTGAACGTATCGTTTACAAACGACGATTTGTCAGTATCTCTCGGAAATTTATCGGGAGGAATGACGTTAAAAGAATTGACTTCTGCATATTCCCCCTTTTTCTCGAACGGATATTATAAAAAAGTTGGTTTTATCACTAAAATTATCAACCCGGACGGTAAAATCGTGTACGAGGGTGAAAATGACGACACCGTAAAAGTATTTTCGGATAGCACGTGTTTTATTATAAACGATATGCTAAAAGAAACGGTTAAAAGCGGAACGGCTAAAAAATTATCGGCATTAAACTTACCCGTATATGCAAAAACAGGCACTAACGGCGACGAACACGGTAATTCGGACGCGTATTGTATAGCATATACGCCCGATTTTACCGTATCGGTCTGGATGGGTAACGCTAACGGCGCTTTAATGTCTAATTCGATCACGGGCGGATCGGAACCTACCCTTGCCGCAAAAGAAATATTTTCCTGTTTGTACGCCGATAGGTCCGTTAAAGATTTTGAAGTTCCTAAATCGGTCAAATACGTAGAAATAGACCGAAACGAATACGAAAAAAATCAGAGAATGTCGTTGCCTGATATCTCTTCAAATGAAAATCCGTCGTTTTGGTTTACCTTAGGAACAGAGCCGACGAAGAAATATAACAATATTGTTACGCCTATCATAAAAGATTATAAAATTACAGTAAATAACGGAAATATTTTAATTTGTATAAACGCGGATAGCGGGGTCTCTTATACCCTTACAGATAAAAATAATAACGTTTCTCTTTTCGGGCAAGGCAATTCGACTTTGGTAATTAAAACCGCTGTGAAAGGGGTAAAATATAATTTAACGCTTACCCCCTACTCTCGCATAGGCGATGAAATAATTTTTGGTAAAGAAATAAAATTGCCGTCGGTAAAATCCGACGGCAATTGACGTGCGTACTGTGATTATAATTTTATTACTTCAACGGTTTCGAGCGCTTCATTTATTAAAGCGTCTACGTCGAGTTTAGACTCTTCTTTAAGTATCTTTTCCATTTTAGGTTTTATCGCGGGGAATTTCGGTAAGAAAACCGTACAACAATCTTCGTAAGGCAGAATCGACGTTTCGTAAGTATCTATTTTTTGCGCGATTTCAATAGTTTCGAGTTTGTCGAAAGCAATCAACGGACGAAATACAGGCATTTTTGCTACCGAATTAGACGAATTTATGCTTTCCATCGTTTGCGAAGCGACCTGACCTAAACTCTCGCCCGTAATTATCGATTGTCCGCCATGTTTTTCGGCAAGTTTTTCGGTAATTCTCATCATAAATCTGCGCATAAGCGTTATCATCAATTCTTCGGCGCACTTTTCGTGTATTGCTTCCTGTATATGCGTGAATTTAACGACGTACAAGTCCATACCCGCGCAGTAAGCGGATATCATTTTACCGAGAGTAATTACTTTTTCTTTCGCCGCTTCGCCCGTGTACGGATAACTATGGAAATGCACGGCAGAAAGTTTCATACCGCGTTTACACATCATATAGCCTGCTACCGGGCTGTCGATTCCCCCTGAAAGCATCAAAAAGCCTTTACCCGAAGACCCCGTAGGCATACCGCCGATTCCTTTGATATAATCGGTAAAAATCAAACTTTTTCCGTTTTCTCTGATATCAACGTTGATTAAAAATCGAGGTTTTTTTACGTCTACTTTTAAGTTTTTGCCGTAGACGGATAAAACGTCGCCGCCGATAAGCGCGGACAACTCTACGGAATGATACGGGAAAGTTTTATCGGCTCTGTTGGTTTCGATTTTGAAAGTGCCGGTTTTGTCTTTGCAAAGTTCTTTCGCGCATTCCGCTATATTTTCTCTCGAACTCTCTACGCAGAGTGCGGGACTTATCGTATGAATTCCGCATACCTTTTTAAGTCTGTCAATGATTTCGTCGTAGTCGTTTTCGTCGAAATTCTCTATTAAATAGCGCATTTGCATCTTTTCAAATTCGTAGTCGATGCCAGTCAACGCTTTTTTGATATGTTCTTCAAGCAGATTTATGAAATAAAATCTGTTTTTACCTTTTAAGAAAATTTCGCAAACTCTGATAATTATTACTTTTTTCATCCGTTCATAACACCTTTTAACTTTTTAACGCAACCGAGCAGATCTTCGGCGCAGATACGCAATTCTTCTTCGGTCGTTTCGGCAGTCGTACTTATACGAAGCGCGCCGTCTAAAACCGCTTTGTCATATCCGCATGCTGCCAGTACTCTGCTGTAACGGTTTCTTGAAGAGCACGCCGATCCGGTACCGACGATTACGCCCTTTTCTTCGAGCATATGAAGTATCACTTCGCCTCTTAAACCTACGGCAGATAAACTTACGATATACGGCGAAGAATTTCTGCTCGTGATTATTTTTAAGTCGTCGTCTTTAATTAAACTCAAAAATAAACTCTTGTTATTTTTCGCGATTTCGTAATTATCTTTCAGATTTTTACGTTTCTTTTCGGCAGCGTCGCCGAAAACCGCTATTCCGAATACGTTTTCCGTGCCGCTTCTAAGTCCCGATTCTTGCCCTCCGCCGTAAATCAACGGAGTCAGGTTCAGTTTTTTGCGTTTAATCAACGCCCCTACGCCTTTAACTCCGCCTATTTTATGCGCGCTTATAGAATATAAATCGACGCACTTACCGAGTGAAAACGGTATTTTACCGAACGCTTGTACGCCGTCGCTATGGAAAATAACGGACGGATTCAACGCTTTGATTTTTTCTGCAAGCGTATTTATATCGTTTATCGCTCCGGTTTCGTTATTTACGTGTACGACGGAAACAAAAGTTGTTTTATCGTCGATTAAAGACAACAAATTACTTTCGTTTACGCTTCCGTTTTCGTTAAGTTCGGCAAACCTTACATCTGCGCCGCGAGCCTTTAACGCCTTGAAAGTTTCGTATACTGCGCTGTGTTCGCCTGCCGTCGTTACAAAATTGCCCCGTTTGCAGAAAGAAAGTATAGCCGTATCGTCGGCTTCGCTTCCGCAAGAGGTAAAAACGATTTCATAGTCTTTCGGAAAGTACGCCGCAATTTGTTCGCGCGCGGTTTCTATTCTCTTTTTGGCGTCCAAACCGCCCCTGTAAAGAGCGGAAGGATTAAAGAAGTTTTCGCCGTAAATATCTTTGTTTTTAAGTAAAATTTCGGCGTCGGGACGAGTCGTCGCCGCATTGTCGAGATATATCATTTATAATCCTTTTCTATGACCGTCTTGCCCGTAAAATTGACGAGATTTACGAGATATTCTTCTTTACACTCAAATAAAACGAGATATTTTATTCCGTTTACGGTCGCAACGACGTAGAATCCGTCTTCGATATATTTGTTGGGCGTAGCGTAAATTTTCTTTATGCCCGGACTCGAATACCATTTTTCAAAAGTTTCGCTTCCGATTTTACCCACCTGTTCAACTTCTTTCGCTTCGAAAACGAGCATTCTCTTTCTGCGTTTATAGTTTACGACCTTTACTATTCTCGTTGATCCCGAAACGAATATACAGTCTACGCAATAATAAATTTTCGTTCTGAAAAAGAAAAACAAAAACGACGATATCGCAAGTAACGCTATAAGCGGCAACGCCGATAGAAAATTGGTAAACGAAAAAATCAGAAAAAATACCGCCGCTATCGCCGTAAGCCATCCCAGTACGGAATATACGACGTAAAAAGCCTTTTGAGTTTTAAGATTTTTCGGCTCTGCCGACTCTTCGTATAATACTTCGTTCATTCTATCCTCCGTTTCCTTCGTGCAACTTGTGTAATTATACCATTAAGGGTAGAAAAAATCAATTATTTTATGATAAAACGACGATTTTTACTTTAGTTTAACGAAAGTAACGCCGTGTTCGCCTTCTCCGTACTTGCCGAATCTGAAACTGATAACCTGTTTGTTTCTTCTCAAGTACTCGTGTATCGCCGAACTTAAAATCTTCATTCCCTTGCCATGAATAATCTTAACCTCTTCTAAATTCGCCAAAATCGAAGCGTCGAGAAATCTCGAAACTTCCTCCAAAGCGTCCGGAACGTTATAGCCGATTACGTTGATTTCGGTTTGCACGGACGGTGCGATTTCGCGTTTCAGCGATACGGTGGTTTTAGGCGGCGCAACCTTTGTCGATACTACGGATAATTCGCTGAAAGGGGCTTTCATACGAAGCGACCCCATGAAAATTTCGGCTTCTCCTTTTTTAGGGTTTACCGAGTGTACGGTACATACTCCGTCGATGTTTTTATAGTATACCTTATCCCCTTCTTTGAGTTTATTCGGGTCGACGGGTTTATAATTTACTATTTTTTCTTCCGAATCTTCAAGCGAATATTTCTTATCCTCGAGTTTATTTCTCAAGGTTCTCGCTTTGATTAAATCGCCGCTCGTCAATTCTTCTTTATCGAATAATATTTTAATTTCGTTTATTATATCGTCCGCTTCTTCTAATTTTTCGTTGACTATTCTGCGGGATTCGGCTTTGGCTTGCGCGTAAAATTTTTCTTTTTCCGAATTAAGTTTATCTCGCGTTTTGTCGATTTCATTTAGCGTGGCGACCTCTTTTTCCTTGATTTCTTCGATTTCGGCTTTAAGAGCCTTACATTCCTGACGAGTTCTTTCGGCTTCTTTCAAAACGTTTTCGAAGCTCGTCTTTTCTTCTCCGACGAGAGCGGTCGCTCGTTTCGTCAAATCGTCGCTTAATCCGAGCATTTTAGATATTTCTATCGCGTTTGAAGTTCCCGGAAGCCCTATATTGATTTTATAAAGGGGTTTGAACGTTACGGGGTCGAATTCCATGCTCGCGTTCGTGATACGACTTTCTTTGTAAGCATATTCTTTGAGCGCGGAATAATGGGTAGTGATTATACCTTTGCTGTTCTTTTCGATAAGTCTTTCGATTATTGCCCGCGCGAGCGCGCTACCCTCGTCGGGGTCTGTTCCCGCGCCTATCTCGTCGATTAAAACAAGTGAATTTTCATCGATATTTTCAGTGATTTTTATAACGTTTTTCATATGCGACGAAAACGTTGAAAGGCTTTGCTCTATGCTTTGCTCGTCGCCGATATCGCAAAAAATCTTCTCGAAAACCGAAATTTTACTGCCTGCGACGGCAGGTATAAATAATCCGCTCATCGCCATAAGGCAGAACAAACCCGTAAGTTTTAACGTTACGGTTTTACCGCCCGTATTAGGTCCGGTTATAAGCAGATAATTATATTTTTCACCCAACGAAAGACTTACCGGTACAACTTTATTTCTGTCTATAAGCGGGTGTCTGCCCGATTTGATTACTATCGAGCCGTCCGAAGCCAAAATCGGCTCGACGCATTTATTTTTGTATGAGTATATAGCCCGCGCGTATATCCCGTCGATTAAACTTATAATCCGATCGTTTTCAGTCAATCTGTCCGCGATAATTCCGATTTTATGCGATAAATCGGCAAGAATTTTTTCGACTTCGGCTTGTTCTTCGAAAGTTGCCGCCCTTAAAGCGTTATTCAGTTCGAATACCGCCGTTGGCTCTATAAATACCGTCGACCCCGTTGCCGACTGATCGTGAATAAAGCCGCTTACCTGCCCTTTATATTCGCTTTTTACGGGAACTACGTATCTGTCGCCGCGCATAGTTATTACGTTATCCTGTAAAAACTTATTGCTGCCCCGCACGTAAGATTGCAATTTTTCTCTGATTTGCTCGTTAAGTTTTTTAAGATTTTTACGAAGAGCCGCAAGTTTTTCGGAAGCGTTGTCGGACATCGTATCTTCGGATAAAATTTTAGTTTTAATTTCGTCTTCGAGATAAATACCCGCGCAATAAGATTTAATCGTTTCCGCTTCGACGTTCGAAGAAGTAATCGAAGAATACAAAATTCTCGACGATTTCAGAAGTCTTGCAACTTTCAGAAGATCGCCCATACCGAGAGTTGAGCCTTTCTGCGCGCGAAGAAGCGCATCTCCGAAGTCGTCGTAAAACTCTATTTCGCTCACGCCGCCCTTATACAAGAGTTCGAACGCTTCGCTCGTTTCGGCTATTTTAAGCCGACATTCGTCGAAAACGCTTGTCGGACAGAGATTTTTAACGTTTTCCGCCGTTTTATGCAAAACGCAATAATCGGAAACGATATTCAGCACTTTATCGAATTCGAGTGTTTTTATAGTTTTTTCTTCCATCAGAGCACTCCTTTTTTCAGGTTGCCGTAATATATTTTTTCGTATTCGGAATTTATTATCGAATTTCTCGTATTTTCGTCCAGACCGACTACATTTATAAGCTTGCCGCCGTGAATATCTGCTTTTACGTTGAGAATCGAGCCGTTATAAATTTCAAAGCGACATCTGTCGTTGATTTTGTATCGTCTGACGAAAAATTTATGACCGAGTTCGTCGGTAAGTTCGTTTATATCTTTTCGATTACAGTTCTTGCAATTTTTGCCGTAAGGACAATAAAGAAGTTCCGCAAGTCTGATGTTTCCGTTCGTAAAAACGACGATATTACTGCCGAAATCGGAAATTTCTTTAAGAGATAATTCTTTTGAAGCCGCAATTATTTTTGCACCTTCCGTCAAAAGGGCGTTTTCGTCGAATTTGTTGAAAACGTTTAATCCAAGCCCCGCGATAAAGGGTTTCGATAAAGATTCGGCAATTTCCAACCCGTCAACTCCGTCGACGTAAAAACCGTCAAAATATTCGGAAAGTTCTTTAATTTTAACGATATCGCCATCGGTCAAAAACGACGGAACGAATAAATAAGCCGAGTGTTTTTTCTTTTCTATAACGTCGTAGTTATTCGGAAAGTAAACGAACGTATATCCCCGTTTTTTATCGCTTAAATCGTCGGAAATAAGCAAATTATAATTATCGGATAATTCGTATCTTGATTTCGGAATTTCAAGAGATTCGATATCAACCGTCCGCGTTTTACTGTTGCCGTAGAATAATTTTTCATACAACGCCGCCCGTAAATTGTTCAACGCCGATTTCACGATAAACGGCTCTCCGACGACTATTGCCTTTACATTTGGTAAAAACGGATATTTATCCGTTTTAGAGAAATTCAAAGACAATTCTTCTTCTGTTATAGGGTGAGTCTTTGCCTTTTCGAGAATTCTGTCGCTCTTGACTACGTATTCCCCGCAAACCGCGGTCAGATAGTCGCCTTCTGTCGCGTTTACAAGAATTTCCACGGGTACTTTTTTCGTTTTTTCAAGTAATTCAGTCGCAAGCCCGACGTCTTTGGTTATATTCACGTCGTCGCCGATTTTTATCTCGCCTTTATAAGCAAGAATTTTACCAATCGATAACGCTACGGCGTTTCCGACTTCGTAGCCGTTTCTTATTATCTTAAAGCCGTCGCCGACGTTAAACGTTTCGTCCGTTTCGACGATTATTCGGTTATTATCCGATAATTTGCGAACCGTACCGACTTTTATGCCTTTATGATTCTGGATTTTATCCGACACGATATTTTTTGCCACGCCGAAAGGATAGCCCAAAGTAAAATCGCCGCGATTAAAGGTCCTTTTAATTTCTTTCGTATCGGCAATACCGTCATCTATCGCTTGCCTGTACGCTTTGACTACGGAAGCGACGTATTCGGGATTTCTCATTCTCCCTTCTATTTTTACGCTTTTAACGCCCGCATCTCTCAATTCTTTGAGTTTGTCGATAAGGCATAAATCGGAAAGAGAGATCGCGTATTTGCCTTTATTTTCGGAAGTTTCGAGAGTGTACGCTCTCCTGCACGGTTGTTTGCATAAGCCCCTGTTACCGCTGTTTCCGCCGACGAAAGAACTTATATAGCAATGACCCGAAAAGGACGAACAAAGCGCGCCGTGAACGAATACTTCCGTTTCCGTTACTTTCGCGATTTCTTTAATTTCGTTTATCTGCGTTTCTCGGGCGAGAATTACCCTTGAAAATCCTTTTCGTAACGCGTATTCCGCGCCTTCGACGTTGTTTACGCCGCCTTGCGTGCTTAAATGAAGAACTATTTCAGGGAAGGTATTTTTCAGCGTTTCGGCTAAAAAAACGTCCTGAACGATAAAGGCGTCCGCGCCCGCTTCGTACGCGTATTTTACCGTGGAAACGAAATCGTCGAGTTCGGCGTTTTTTACGAGAGTATTTACCGCGACGTAAACTTTTACGTTGAATATGTGGGCGTACGCTACGTAATAGCGGATATTCTCCTTCGTAAAATTTTCGGCGTTCTTTCTTGCCGAAAAATCGCTTAAACCGATATAAACGGCGTTGGCGCCGTTATTTATCGCCGCAAAGAAACATTCAGAGTTCCCCGCCGGCGCAAGCAATTCGAACATGAGTATATTGTATCAAATTTTATCGTTTTTGAAAAGAAAAAACGGAAGAAAATCTTCCGTTTTAATAATTTATTTTACCCTTGCCCTACTATCATAGGACTTATAAGTACCGAAGGTACTTTGCCGACTATCAGATTATCGTATATCAACATCGAAACTTCGTTTTTTACCGTTTTATTGCCCGTGCGCGTAAGCACTGCGGTTTCGCATCGTAAATTCAGTGTTAAAGTATGTCTCGTCTGATTGATCCCCGCTTGGGAAAACGAAGATACTATTTCGGTTTTGACGAAACTCACAGAAAGCAATTTCATCCGTATTTTTTTACCGAAGCCCGCCAACAGTCTTATACCCGTAAACGCACCGACGGGAATTGCGACTCCTTTATCGGTCTCTTCGTTGAGAATTTTTTGCGTTCGCTTCGATATATCCGACGCGATTTTGTTTACGCCGTAACTGTCGGTACTTAAAAGAATTATCTCACCTTGCGAATTTTTGTCTACTCTTATAATGGACGAAAAATCGTAGCCTTCGGATAATACCGAATCGAATGCCCGGTAAGTCGCGCTCGTAATGGTTGCAGAATAGTCTTTAACCGCATAATCTTGCAATATTCTGCTCGACGAAACGTATAAACTTGTGAAAAACAGTCCGAAAATCAGGATGAAAGCGGTTATTTTCAGCCAAATTCTCTTCTTTTTCTTTCTCATACGTTATTATATGAATTTGCCGATACGTTATTGACCGCATAAAAAAGATAAATATTTAATTTTTCTTCGATTTCGCCCTGAATATAAGCGCGTTGAAATATCCGAATAAAATCGCCGCCGTAACGCCTGCAGAAGCCGCGCCGAGTCCGCCCGTGAACGCGCCGAAAAGGCTGCTTTTAGCCCCCTTTATCGCTCCGTTTGCAAGCAGGTATCCAAACCCGCTTATCGGCACGGTTGCGCCCGCCCCGCCGAAATCGACCAAATATTGATACAGTCCGACCGATTGCAACAACAGCCCCGACAACATAAAATATACCAGAATTTTACCCGAAGTGATTTTGGTATAATTTATGAGCAATTGCGCTATCGTACAAATCGCTCCGCCGACCGCAAAGGCTTTAAGATAAGCAAGTAACATTTCAGTCATATTTACACCTCGTTTTCTATCGCGACCGCGTGCGCGACCGACGGAATAGATTCTCCTTGTTGCGACGACGTAGTCGAAAGCAACGCTCCCGTCGCAATAAACAGAACTCTGTTGATTTTTTTCTCCGTAAGTTTTTTATAAAAGTAGGAATTGAACGTTACCGCGCTGCATCCCGCGCCACTGCCGCCCTGATATTCCCGTTCGTCGATATTATATATCAATTCGCCGCAGTCGACGTGGTTTTTATCTATGTTATACCCTTTTTCACGCATTAAGTGTTTTAGTATTCTGCTGCCGAGCGCGCCTAAATCGCCCGTTAAAATTACGTCGTAATAATCGGGAGTTCTGCACGTGTCTTCAAAGTGCGTGATAAGCGTTCGTCTTGCGGCGGGCGCCATTGCCGCGCCCATATTGTTTGCGTCTACGACTCCGTAATCGGTTACTTTTCCGAACGTCGCAAAAGTGATTTTAGGGAAATCGCCTTTGATCGAGGATATTACCGCCCCGCCCGCGCCCGTAACCGTCCATTGCGATTGCGGAGGCCGAATACATCCGAGTTCGAGAGGATACCTGTACTGCCTTTCCGCCGTAGAAAAGTGGCTGCCCGTAGCCGCCACTACGTTTTCGTAATAACCGCCGTCCACGAATGTTGCTCCGATAGCAAACGCTTCGCTCATCGTAGAACAGGCGTTGTATACTCCGAGAAACGGGATATCGAATTGTCTTGCCGAAAACGAAGAAGATATAATCTGATTTAACAAATCACCCGAAATAAGAAGCCCGATATCCGAAATTTTCAAACCTGAATTTTTAATCGCGTGTTCGATCGCGTACGTGAGCATTTTACATTCGGCTTTTTCATAGGTTTTTTCACCCAAGGTATCGTCGTTTACCTTTTTTTCGATATATTTTCCTATATTACCTTCGGCTTCTTTCGGTCCTGCTATCGTTGAGGTCGCTATTATGGACGGTTTATTATAAAAACGAATCGTAGAGCCGCTCATAAAAATAACCCCGCGATATAGTAAACCAAACCGACGCCGACGCTTCCTATCACGCCAAAGACGATAATCGGACCTGCGACTACGAAGATTTTTGCAGCAAGACCGTAAATATATCCTTCCGCTTTGAACTCCATCGCGGGGGAAACTACCGAATTGGCAAATCCCGTTATCGGAACGATCGAGCCTCCGCCTGCGTATTTTCCGATACGGTCGTAAACGCCAAGACCTGTCAGAAGCGAGCCTAAAAATATCATTACTACGGAAGTAACTCCCGCGAGTTCGTCGCCGTAAAGACCAAGCCCGTATTCGAGCATAAATCTTACGAACTGGCCTATAAGGCATATTACGCCGCCGACCCAGAACGCATGAAACAAACTTCGTTTTTCGTTTGTTTTCGGAGATACCGCGGCAACGTAATCGAGATATCTTTTCTTTACGTTATTCGATTCCGTCTTTCTTTTCCTCCTTCGCGCCTTTGACGACACAATTATCTCTGTCGCCTATATTTTTCCATATTTCATAAGTTTTCATCTAACGATAATATGGGCGTTAAAAGAAGAAAAATTCAGATTTTATCGAGAAATTCGGATAAGTTATTATAAAATATATCTTCAACTGCTTTTTCGGGGTATCCGAGGCGAAAGAGTTCTTCTTTAAGAACGGAAAGCGAAGAGTAATCTTCGGTTATACCGCAAGGCAAAAAATCGCAACCGTAAAAATCCGTGCCGAGACATAAATTTTTAATAGGAAATCTTTGGCAATAATAATCGATCTGTCGGGCAAATTTTTCTATCGGTAATTCTTTTTCGTTCGTCGAAAAATATCCGCACAGCGTAACGCCTATAAGTCCGTTCTTTTCTACGAGTATTCTGATTTGCCAGTCTTCGATATTTCGTTTGTGTCTGTATACTCCCGAAAAACAAGTATGAGAGTCGACTACCCTGTCGGCGTTTTCGATTACGTCTATAAAACCACCTTTCGACAAATGAGCGACGTCGATTGCGATTTTCTCAGCCGACAGTTTTTTAACGAGATTTATACCTTCGTTTTTAAGACCGTATAAATAATTACAACCGTAACCGAACCTGTTTTCTCCGTTCCAGGTAAGCCCGACGTAAACGGGCGAAAATCTTATAAGAGTATCAAAATTAAAGTCGTAGTAACCGACGTCTTCAAACGCAAGATATCGACTTTTTGAATTATTTGCTATCTTGCAAATTTCGGGAAAAGCCCGTTTACCGCGAAAAAGCGCCGTTACCGTTTTACGATCTTCACCGTAAGCAGTAACGACGCCGCCGTCGTAAGTTAATATATCGTTATGAAAATCAGCAATATTCATAACTTAATATATGTTCAAATTAAGTAATCGGTTAATTTTTAAGTCCCGAATCGCAATTTTCGTCTATCGTTTCTTCATTGACTTCTTCGTCGGTCAGTTCTTTCGGAAATAATTCGATTTTAATTTTAAGAGTATTTTCGTCAAACGGAAATTCGGTTTTATCGCCGATAACGCCGAATTTTGCGTTTATTTCGGATAATTCTTCGTTAAAACTCGTAATTCCGTCCGTTATAACGTCGTCTATCCTATCTAAAAATTCGTCTCTGATTTTAGCAAAACCG
>OLYC01000900.1_pt1 | contig 22345 bp, 17 predicted proteins | sample 1674271 | NCBI WGS metagenome assembly OLYC01 (sample SAMEA103958154, study PRJEB25191) | human gut metagenome
TTTTTCGGTGGATCAGGCAGGAGCTCAGGTCTGCGCCGCAGCGCAATCCACAGCGCCGCCAAGCCAGCCAGACTGACTGCGGAGATCAGCGCGCCCGCTTTCAGTCCGGGAGCCATATATTGCAGGCGCACCTCGTGCGTCCCCGCCGTGATGGGGAAGGCGATCACGGCGTCCGTCAGCTTCAGGTCTTTGCTCTCCGGGTCGTAGGTCTGCGCGAGCGCGACCTCCTTGCTCAGTTGACCGATGCCGCCCTGCATCTCGTAGCCGAGGTTGCAGATGCCGTTGCCGATGTTGGTGATCCTGTCGTTGAGTTGGCCGAACTGCTGGCCGAGCAGTATCTCCTGCTGAGATGCCGCGGTCGCGTACTGGCCGAACTCGCCCTGGCGGTTCCAACCGTTGCCGCCAAAGCCGAACATGAAGAGGAAGAGCACGACAATGAGGAACCAACCGGAACCCCAGCCGTTCTCGTTGTCTGCGCCGCGAGTCGCGGCCGCGATGTCGGAAAGGCTAAAATTTTCCACTGGTGTACTCCTTTCTTAGTTTTTTATATAAACCGTGTCGACCCGGCTTATTGCAGAAACTGCATGAAGCTCTTTGCCTGCTGCTTCAGATCCTCAAACTGCTGTTTACTCATCTTTCCCGAAGCGAGCAGCTGGTTTATTTCCTGCTCCGCTCTTTCCGGCGTCATATTCGCCGCGAATTTGCGGAACTCGCTCACCATCTGCATCGGGTTTCTGGGTGCCGCCGCCCCCTGCTTGAAGAATGGGTTACTCATTCTGCGTCCCTCCCTGCTTCATAAACCGCTCGAACATTGCTTCGAGGTCGGCTTTTGTTACGTAGTCTTCGGGCTTCGGTGGAGACGGCGGGATGTACTCCTCCATGCGGCAATACGTCGTCTCAACGCCCATGTTGCCGCCCGTGCGGCAAGCCATAATTGCTTCGTCCATTGCCATCACCCAGAGCTTCTCTCCGGGCATTACCGGCACTCGTTCTATATCCGCGAACGTCGGCACAAACAGCAGCGTGGCGCGGTTGTAGCCTGCCGTGCCCTGATTGTTAAACGGGTAGTTTGAGTTATACATACCGTGCCTCCTTTTTTCTTCTGCCTATATCATCGCATAAAAAAAGAGGGCTAACCCGTCGGTTAACCCTCAATTGCGTCCGCTATTTTGTTTTTTATGCTTCTTATTCGCCGCTCCACCTTTTCCGGGCTGTAGTAGTCCGCCTCGGATAGCTCGCAGGATATTTGCACTACGCTCATGCCTCGTGCTCGTAGCCGGAGGATTGCAATCTCCTCGTCGGTAAAGCCGCAGTCGCGCTCAAACTCCTCCCGGAGCGCTCGGGGAAATTGCAGCTTGCACTTTGCCCCCGGGGTCGTCAGTGTTTGCTTTAACTCTGATTTCGTCATTTTCTGCCCTCAAATACGCCGTATAGATTTGCTCGACAGTCACACTATCGAGCCGGTTAAGCGAGCAGAATTGTTTAACGGATTCTTTCATGTGTTCTCCGTCGTCGGTTTACAAGGATTTGTTTTGCGCCGCCCATATGGACGGCGCTTTGATTTTAATTACTGCTTGAGCTGCTTGACTGCCTCGTTGACGCCGGTCGCCGCGAAGCCGGATACAATGCCGACTGCAACTGCGGTTATGTAGTCCTGCGCCGGGAAGTCTGCCATGAAGCGCATGGCGAGAACGCCGAGGATGCCGCCGACGATGCCGCATATGATGGGAATCCACTTGTTGTCAAGGCCGGATGCCTTGACGGCCTGCCCCACCAGATAGCAGATCACGGTTATGGCTGCTACGGTTGCGATACCAAAGTCCATATTTTCACCCCCTTTCAAAGTCCAAGCTGTGCCAGCACAAACGCAATAAGCGCACCGGCCACCAGCCATATCGTCTTATCTACGATGCCCTCCCAGCGCTTGGCGGGTTTGTCCGTAAGCGTTTTGAGACCGGTTTTGATCTCGCCTATGTCCGTCTTCATGGTGCCCTGCTCAGTGGCGAGCACCTTCACGGACGTAGTCAGCTCGTTAAGCGCCTTTTGATTTTTCTCAAGTGTGTCGAGCCTGTGTGTGTTGGACTTGCCCCGCGCTTCCATTTCCGCGTATTTTACGGCCAAGTCTTCTAGGGTAAATGCCATGCCTTAACCTCCTATCAGCCGCGCCCAAGTCTGAGCGCCTATGATGCCGTCCTGCTGCAAGCCGCAGGCGCGCTGGTACGCGATAACCGCGTTGCAGGTGTCCTGCCCTATCTCGCCGTCAGCGCCGCACCAGCCGCAGGAGTATCCGCGCCCGATGAGGAGCAGCTGCGCCGAGCGGACGAACTCTCCCTTGTCACCGTAGCGCAGCAGCGGCAGGCCGGTGACAGTCAGCGCCGAGGCGGTCGCCTGTGTGGTGGTCTGTTCGGGCTGTGCTGGAGTGGCAGCAGCCTCGTAGCTTATCCAGCGGGGCTTACCCCACAGTCCCCAGCCGCGCCCCGCAAGCTTGGTTTTCACGACGCCCCGCGCGTGGCCGGTTGCCTCTACGACATAGCCGCCGCCGATGTAAACGCCGACGTGGGACATGTCTTGCATGAACACGCATACGCCCGGTATGTCAGGCATGGTGCCGATGCTGCCGCTTTCGGGGCAGACCATAAACAGCCCACTTACCGTGACGTCCTGCGCCGCCTTGTATATAGGCTCGCTGTCCGGCGTATCACACCAAAGGTAGCCCTTGATGAGGCCGACGCAGTCGTGCACCTTCTGGCCGAACTGCGCCGGGAAGTCTTCGGCCGTGTAATATTCCGGGTACTGCGTCCGCTTCTGCGCGAGCAGCGCCGCCGATGCCGTCTGCCCGAAGGTGCCCCACCAGTAGGGTTTGCCCAACTGTGCTTTTGCATATTCTACGAGTCCCTGTCCGGTTTTACTCATCGTTACCTCCTATCCTCAGTTCCTGCCCGCGTATATATCCAGTCAGCATATTATCCTCCTGTGTAGCGGAGGCCGAAGCCTCCGGTCGTAGTCATAAGCCATCCGTCGCCGATCTGGAGCTTGTCCTCAACGACGATGTTTGCAACGTGCAGCATCCCGTCCTCGCTGTCAAACCAGCCTCGCTTGGAGCCGTTTATCCAGAACTGCCAGCCGGTCGCGGTGTACAGGCCAAGCGTTTGCCCCGGCGCAAGCTTATAATACGTCAGGCCGTTTTCTTCCTCGGTCTCGCCCGTGAACGTGAGGTTTTCGCTTATTGCAATACCCATCTGCGTTTCGCCGGTTTCGGGGTCGGTGATAAGCCCGCGCCGTATCTCCCCGCGTATGGTCGTCACGAATCTGTCCGTGCTGTCCGCGCGGGAATTCACCGCGTCGATCTGGCTCTGGAAATCATAGCTCTCGACGGTCTGCTTCGCCGTCTGCTGTATCGTTGTGTTTACCGTCTCCTGATACGTGCCGAACTCGCTTTTGGCAACGTATACAGAGGACAGATTCTGTGTTATCTCGTCGACGTAGCTGTAAATGCTGTCAGCCGTCTTTGTGATAAGCTGCCGCAGATTCTGCGCGTTCTTGTCGATCTCCGCTTTCGCCGCGCTGCCGGATCCTACCGCGGCGGCGGTTGTTGCCTGCTTTACCGCCTCGTTGATCTTGTCGTCGCCAAACTCGGCCTGCAAGTTGTCTGCGAGCCGCACGAGGAAATTCCGTAGCGCCGAGATTTGCTGCTCAGGCGTCCCCTGCAAGATCGGGGGCATATCAAAAATGCTCATCGGTAGTCGCTCCCTATCTCCAGGATTCGCGCGATTGAGAACACTCGGCTCTCTCCCGTGCCGCACAGTTTGAGCCGCATATGGTCACAGCGGCGCGGACGTATCGGGAACATATAGCTTGTCGTGCCCTCCCTGTACGCCGTCGCGCTTCCGCCGCGCTGCCACACGCCTGTGCTGTCGTATTCGATGTAGACCTCGAACTTTGCGCCCTTCGCCATGTTCAGCCGGATGTCATAGCGCGATATGTATTTATTGCCGGGGTACTCATAGTACATAATCCCGCTGACCGCTTCCCAGCTGACGTCCGCCTCACGCGTTCCGCCGTAGCCCAGCAGGCCGACAAGCTTCCCGCCGGCAATGCAGTACAGTTCGTCATCCACGCGCGCGAAAGCTTCGCCGTGCAGCTCGTCTTCGTGCATCCACAGCGTTTTCGAGATGTCGAAGCAGAACAGATGCCAGCCTCCGGCCTTGTTCTTCATGGAAATGTAGTACTTGCTGCCCACGGCTCCGGCCGCCGCATCGCTGTATAGCTCCTGCCCAAGCGCCTCGCTTACGCCCGTGGGGAAGCCGCCCTGATACGCGCATATGTCCTCGCGGGACTTGTAGTACAGCGTCTCGTTGACGACCGCAAGGCTCCGGCCGCTCCCGCGCTGGACGCCTCGCGCTACCGTCTCCGCTACTCTGTGCGCCCCCGTAGAAGACACGGTTATGCGGTGTATTCGGTTTTCCTTGAAAAATAGTGGGCTGCCCAGATAGTTGACGCATCCCGTCCATACTCCGTCCGAGCCGACGGAAGCCGTCCAGCTGTCTGTGCTGAGGCCGAGATACTGCCGCCAGTTTTTGAAGTCGCCGAGTGCGCAGCAGTAAAGCTCGTTGAGGTTCTGCGTGCCGTCGTTGCCGTAATAGCAGCCCCATAGCCGGTTCTGGCATTCGCAGACATAGTCCATCTGCGGCACGCTGCGCTTGATCGTGATATCGCTCGTCTCGTCGCTGTATGCCTTCTCAAGCAGCCCCACGACGACGATATAATCCGCCACCTTGCCCGCCTCGCCGCCGACGGCATAGATAATCTTGTCCCCGTTCGCGTCGACGAAGCTCGCGCCGCTGATGGTCACGCCATCGTATTTCGCGAACAGCGCCGGTATCTGTCCCTGCGTGGAGAACGTCAGCTTGGTGTACACCGTCACGATCTCCGCCCACGTTCCCGCCGCGCTGCCATACTGCCGCAGCACGTGCGGCGTGGAGCTTGTGTCTATCCACAGGTCAAGATTCTGCGGGTTGTCCGGCTCCGTTGCCGATACCGTCGGTGTGGTATACTCGTCGCCGTCGGCGCGGCACAGCGCATAACTTACGCTTCCGGTCGTGCTGAACGTCGCCTCTATGCTGCCGTAGTCTGCGCCGTCTGCGGTGTTGTAGTAGACCTTGTCCGGAAATATGATTATATATGCCCCCATGCTTACGAGCTGCTTTGAGCCGCTTGCAAGTCCCGTCACGGGCGTCGCAGCGCCATTGTAGTAGAGCGTTCCGCCCGCAACGTACGCGAGCGCGTCTTTCTCTATTATCCCCTGCAGCTCCCCGCTCACTTCAGTAATCCCGCGCGGCCTGCGCGGCGAAAGCATAGGCGTGTGGTCTGTGCTTAGGTTCCGGGTCTCGTAGAATTCGCCTTTGCCTATCTTCGTCTGGTGATTGTAGCCGTAAAACGAATCTGTCGTGTCGCGCTGTGTGGCCTGCGCGTCCAAATATGGGAATGTCGGCATACTATTACCTCAGAACACGAAGCGTTTGCTTTTCGGCAGCGGCCTGTGCGTCCGGTTGTACCAGTTGAACCACTGTCCGTAGTTCGCGTTGTACATCGCTATCTGCTGATTATATCGGCTCGCCTCAGAGTTTCCCGCCGCGATCATCGCCGCGATGTAATGGGTGTACACGTCCTCGCCGTACGGCTCTGCGAGCAGCAGCTCCTCGTCGCCTGTGCTGTACGGGGTGAAGCTCTCTGTGCCACCCTCGTGGGTCTTTATGACCTCCTCGAAGATTTTCCCGTCGAGGTTTGACAGCCAGCGTATTTTCTCGTCCGCCGAATATGCGTTCGGCTCAAGCGTGTCCGCCCTATTTATTATTTCAAGTACGGTCATGTGTATCTCCTAAAACAGGCGGGTTTGCCGCCCGCCTGTTAGAATTTCGGAAGTTCCTGTTTCAAATCGTCTCTGGTCTCGTAGAACTTGTCTTCTGCTTCCTGACTGCGCTTTATCTCGTCTGCGACGAACTTCGGGACGGTGCTTTTCTTGCCGCGCGGCAGGATATAATTGACGCCGTTGACAGCTACGAAGAGGTTCGGATCGCCCCTGTCGCTGCCTCTCGGTATGGTTACTTCACCCATGTCGGTGTTCTTTGCCATGTTAATCTCCTTTCAGGTTCCGGCGGGGAATGTCCCCGCCGGTTTGTTGTCAGTTGGCCGCGTCAGTTGCGGAGAAGGTGGACACGCTCATCACGCGGAGCATGCGCTCCTGATAGAGGATAGTCGCGCCGTTCGTCTCGAACTTGTAGCCGATGGTGCTGAACTGGTTCAGCGGCCCGCCGATCTCGTCCTTGTCGTGGACTATCATCTCCAGCGCGCCGCCCTCCGGGTCGATGATACCGAAGGAGTCCCTGCCGAAGAAGTAGGTCGCGTAGGTCACGCCCTCGGATTTGTTCTTGTAGGTGGTGCCACCGAGAACAGGGGCGAACGCGTCCTCGATGAAGCGTACGCCGTGCAGTTCGCCGATCTCGCCGTTGAACAGCTCCTCGGGTGCGGCGTACTTGTGCGCCTCGATCCAGCCTTCGCTCTCGCGCAGGTCATGCGCAACGGACGGGTGAATGACGGCGTAGTAGCGCCCGTTGATGCGCGGGACGCGGTTCTTCTTCATTATGGTCACGGCCTTGTTGATCATCGCGGGGGTAAGCAGCGCCCAGCCGTCAGGAGTGGAGCTGCCGCCGCTGGCAGTGCTGCCGCCTGCGCCCATAGTCGCACAGCTGGTCGGAGTGCCGATGACCGCGCCGGTGTCCTTGTCGACGTTGTCACAGTAGAGGACGTTGGTGCCGACGAGCAGCGCGTCGCGGATCAGCTTCTCCTGCGTCTCCGCGGCGGAAGCGCCCATCTCCTCGGTCGCGCCGAGGATGACGTCGTCGTAGGCGCGAAGCTCCAGCTTGTCGGTGATGGAGGTGTAAGTACCGTACTGGTCGATGCTGCCGGTCAGCGAGCTGACGCCGAACTTCTGGCCGGTGGGAATGACGCCCTCGGTCAGCTTCGAGGCCTTCTCGAAGGTGTTCCACTTGCGCCACTCGACCTGTCCCTTGTGGTTCTTGGGAAGCGGCTGCTTCTTGCCGAACTGCGCGTAGAACTGTTCTACGCGGGCGTTTTCGAGAAGCTCAGTGTCGTAGAACGCCTTGAGTTCGGGCGCGAGGGTGTTGGTGCCGTCGAACGCGGTGGTTGTGCCGGTGCCCGCGTTGACATAGTTGCCGGTCGCGTTTACAAGCGTACCCGCGTCGGCGAAAAACTGAAGGTTAAAAAACTTGTTCATATATTTCCTTTCATCTCATGGGGTCAGCCTCCTAACGGGAGCTTTTCCCCGTTGTAGGCGGCGGCGTAAATTCTCTTACGCAGCGCCGCGCGTTCCTCTTTCGTCATGTTCCTGGGGTCGTTTGTCGCAAGTGTGGCGGCCTGGCTGCCGTTTTCCCTCGGCCTCGCCCTGTTGGCGGCGACCGAAGCGGAAACAGCCTCCGTTGCCTTTGCTGCTGCCTGCTGCACGCGCTGCTCCTGCACCTCCGGATGCAGTGCCAGATACGCCGCGCGTACGCTTATGTTGCTCCCCGGCTGTGTGAATTTCACGAACGCTTCGTCGCTCATTGCTGCCGCAAGGTCGAAGTCCGAAAACTCTTTCTTCAGCTCCTCGCCCTGCCTGCGCAGCTCGTCGAAATGGCTGGAAGCCTGCTGACGCTTGAATGCGTCCTCCAGCTCCTTCTGCCGTGCCTGCCGGTTGGCTTCATCTTCGCGCGCCTTGCGCTTGCCGTCCTGTTCGGCCAGAATCATTTTTTTGGCCGTGCCTGCGTCTGTCCCCAGTCTCGCCGCGTCCTCCTCGAACATGGCGTCGTCTTCGCGGAACTTCTGTATAAGCTCCTCCACGTTCAGGTTAGCGGCGTCGAGTCCGTAGCGGCTGGCCAGATAGTCATACAGCGGCGCGGCCGCGGCTTCCTTCGCGCGCAGTGTCTCAAGCTCTGCGTCGCTGTTCTTCAGCCGTCTTTTGATCGTGCCCTGCATCTCTGCGTCAAATTCCGCCTTGTACTCTGCCTTGACCTCATCCCAGCTCTTGCGGACGGCGGCTCCGCTTTCTTCCTGCTCCGGCTCCTTCTCGTGCGGCTCCTCCTGCTGTGCAGGCGCCGCGGGTGTCGGGGCATTCTTGTATGCGCCCTTTCTTATCTTGCTTTTGGGTACGTTCAAGGCCTCAAGTCTTGCTTCAAAACTCTGCCCGGCGTCGGCAGTACTTTCGCCCGTTGCTTCTCCTCCGCCCTCGCCTGCGGGTGCGCCGCCCTCGGCAAAAAGCTGGAGGTCGAAGTCAAATTTTGTGTGCATAGGATGCCTCCTTGTTTATTCTCTGGGTTAAGCCCACGACTCTTAGCTTTATGATAACAAATCCCGCTCTCATTTCTCTAACCCCAAAACGCGAAAATTTTTCAAAAAACATAAAAACACACTGGGATTTCTCCCAGTGTGTCCGCGTATTAGTGCCACGGGGTTCGCCGCAGGTTCCGCGCGGTATAGAACGCGCAGAACATCGCGTCCTTCTGCGCATTGGTCAGGTTCAGACTGTCGATGTACGCCGCAATCTTGTAAAGCTTTGAGTAGCTTATCGGCTTGCCGTTTTCATCGTAGTCCGATTCGGTGCGGTTGTACATCTGCCACGATGTGTAATAATCCTTCCCGCTTATGCCTGCCGCCGCTACGGACTCGTTGTACTTCTGCACCGCTGCATCGGATATGTCCTCGGTTCCAGGGTTTGCGATGGTGAAGTCGTATTTCTCACGTCTGGCAGCGGCATCGTCCTTGCTCTTGCCGCCGTACTTCATCAGCATGTTTTCAACGGCCTCGCCGGAGACGCGTTTCTCCTCGTACGCCTTGCGGATATCCGAGTATTCAATGCCGGTGTCCTTGACACACTGCCACTGCAGCACGGTTGACTTTGCGTCGTCCTCTGAGGCTCCGCCGTATTTGCTCCGCAGCGCCGCCGCGCGATCCGCCGATATTGTCCCCGCAACATACAGATCCTTCAGCTCGCTGTACTTGAAGCCCGTGTCCTTCTCGCACTGCCACTGCTGAACCGTCGCTTCCGCATCCGCCCTGTATGTTTTGCCGTACTTGACGAGGTAGTTCACCGCATCGCTCCGCGAGATATCCCCGCTCACGTATGCGTCAGACATATCGTCGTAGGCTATGCCGGTGTCCTTCTCAAACTTCCACTGCAGCGTCTTGGCGTCCGCCTCCATGTCCGTCGCTCCGGCTCCCATAAGCACGCGCTTCGCTTTCTCTATGGTTATGTTGCCGTTAAGGTACTCGTCTTTGGTGTCGCCGTACTCGAAGCCGTACGCCAGAGAGACCGTCCACTTGGCTACCTGCTTTTCTGCCTCCTGCTTGCTCATTCCGGCGTAGTCCTGCAGCTGTTTTATAGCGGTCTGCTTGTCTATGCTCTGCTTCCCGCCGTCTGTCGGCGCGTATTTCTCGCGGATGACCTTCTTCACCGCGGTCTGAGCGGCGCTCTCGTCCTCAAACCGCGCCTTTACCCTGTCTGCCTGTTTCACATTCCCGCTCACCAGCGCGTCGTAAAGCTGCTCAGAGTTTGAGGGGCTTGCTCCTGTCCACCCCTCGGCAACCGCCTGAAGCGCGCCCTGCCACGTCGTCTCTTCGCCGTTTGCGATGGTGTCGTATGTGTAGTAGGCCGCCCGCATATCTCGCATCACGTTTTTGAGCGGAAGGCCGAATATCTGCGCAATGCGCCCCGCGAAGTCCTCAATTTTTCTGTACGTGGACTTCTTGTCGCTCTTCAGCGAGGTGTACGCATTCCAGAGGTCGGCAATCATGGTCATGTCGTTGCGCTCCACGTCGTACCCCTGAACTATCGACACAACGTCCTTGATATAGGGGATATACGTCAGCGGGTTGAACCCGTCTTTCAGCTCCCCGGTCAGCGCAGCTATATATTTTTCGATGTAGCTCTTGTCATCATCGTCGTTGCGCGCCGCATAAACGAACGACACGAGTATGCTGTTGAGAAGCATGGAAGCAACAACAGAACCTAGCTTTCGCGCTCCGAGCGCCTTCCGCCCGTTTCGGAAGTCGTCTATCGCGTCAACTACCATGCTGACGTTCGTCAGCGGCTCCGCCATGAACGCCGTCGCCATCTTGACGCCGACGTCCTTCGACCTCATCATCGCGCTTCGGGAGAACACGGAGTCGTAGACCTGCGTCTCCGTTATGATCTGCGTGAACCTGTCGCCGACTCGCTTGTTGAATTCCTCGCTCCCGGTTTTGAGGTTTGTCGTGTCCGCTACTTCGCGCTCGACCGCCTGCCAGATGGAGCACCATGTCAATTCGTCCATCAGCCCCGGAAGCGCCATAATAACGTCGCTCCGGTAGTTGCTGTCCGTTACGAGACCTTTCGCCTTTTCCGCAAGTCCGTCATATTCCCGCGCGGTCATCCACTCGCGGGCGCTTCTGCCCAAACCCTGATCGAAATAGCCTATTTCCTTTATGGCGGTCACGGGGGCGTACTTCTTCATGTGCTCCCACAGCTCTTTGTGCTTCTCGGCGGTTATCTTCTCCCCGACGAAATACTTCGGGTCGATATACGCTGTTGCTCTGGCTATTGCCGAGGGCTGCTGGATCGATACGGACAGGGAACCGGCGACCGCGTACTTCTTCATAAACGCAAGCCCCTTGTTCATCAGCTCCGTCGTTGGGTCAGACCGCGCGCTGCCGTTCACATCCTTGAGCAGGAGCTCTATTTGCTGCACCGGCGCTTCCGAGCCGAACGCGTTTGTAAGCATCGCCTTGACGGAGTTCGCGCCGTTTTCTATGTCGCTCGCGCTGGTTGCGTAGTTGAATATTCTCGTGAAGTCCTCAAGCGGCAGCGTGAAGCCGTGATACGTCGCCATCTCATATACGTGCTGGCTCCATGTGTCCACAAAGCCGCCTATGTATATCGGGTTGTTGGCTTTCTCGACCGTGCTGCGCGTAAAGCCGCTGTTCTTGATTTTCACATTGTCGCTGTCACCGCTTCGGCTTTGCAGGTACTCCGACGCGCTCTTGATAGGCCAGTAGACCTTCTCCTTGAAAAGATTTATGCCGTACAGCTCGCGCGATACCTCGTTGCCCCATTCGGCAGGCTTCGTGGAAAGCCAGTTTTCCATCTCCTCTACGAAAGCCTTTTGCTCCGGCGTGAGCTTGCCTATGATCTCGTCGAGCACCTGCTCGTCGAGCGTGTATGCCCGCGCCTTGATCTGCGACATTGTTAGCGTGACGCCCTTTTTCTTGACCTTTATCTTTCCGTTCTTGCCGAACACTATGCCGCCCGCTTCAAGATGCTTCTTGCCCTGCTCACGCCGGCTGGTAGCGTAAACGGACATCATGTCATCAAGTGACAGGCTGAACGGTCTGCCCTGAGCCGAGACGAAATCGTGCTTTTCCTCAAGCGCCCAAGAGAAGTACCCGTGCTTTTCGGCCGCCTGCAGGAAGAACGAGCGCGCCGTTACAACGTCCCGTGCTCTGACATCTTCGCCCTTGCGTACCTCGTTGTAAGCCTGCTCAAGCTCGCCGCCCACCTTGTGGAATATTTCGCCGGGCTTGAGCATTGACCAGAACTGCCGCTTTACAAACTGCACCGGCTTGAGGCCGAGGTCTGCCCCCTCTGTTGCGGAAAGCCTGTCGATCTCTGCCTGCGCCCTCTCCTCAATGCCCGCTTTCTGGTTCAGCACAAACGCCTTGTTCGCTTTCGATACGACGGTATAGGTCATCTTGAGCAGATCATGTACCGCGTCGAGCTGTTCCTGCGTCATTTTCACAAGCGGCGTATCTCCTACGAGCTGCGAGACCTCCTGCATTTTCGCGGCTATGTTCTCGTCGTAGCCGTTCGCCACCGTCGGGTCGGCAGAGTTTGCGATTGCCTGATAAGCCGTGTGCAGCGCATCCAGCCGAGTCTTGAGTCTGTCGCCCTGCGCCTGTATTCTGTCGCGGGTCTCCGCAAGCTCGCGCTTCATCTCCGGGTCTGTCGTCTTTGCTATGGCCGTGTCGTATTTGGCGACGCGCTCCGCCGCGTTGACGGTGTCGAGGTTGAGCATGTCCAGAACCTCGGCCACGGGCTTCTGAAGCTCAAGCAGCACGTGTTTCTCTTTCGATTCCTTGAGGAGCAGGTCGCTGAGCTTTTTCGCTATATCGCGCACTTTTGCTCTTGTGTCGGTTTTGCTCTGCCTTGCCTTGATAGTCTCGCGCATATCTGCCCTTGCGCGGGAAAGCATGTCTTTCACTGGGTTCATCGCGCGCAGCTTGAGAAGCTTTCTGTCCTGCGCGTCTACCTCTTTCAGCAGCTTGTCGCGCGCCTCCCGTGTCTCCTGCTGCGTTGCCTTGAGCGCGCCTATTCTTTCGCGCCATGCGCTTTCTGTTCTGCGGCGTTCCTCTGCGGTGAGCTTGCTGCGCTTGGCCTGAGCGTATGCGTCGTCTACTGCCCGCCGCGCCGCGCTGTATTCTATCTGCGCATCGTCCAGCTTGTCGTATAGCTCCTGATACCGGTCAAATTCGGTGCGGTACTGCGCAAGAAGCTTTCTTTCGCTTTCCGTCGCCGCTACGCTGTCAAGCGCCCTCGCGAGAAGTTCCCTGTCGGTCATGGCATCGTCGCGCATACTGTAACGAGCATCGGCGCTTTCGGGAATTACGCCATTGTCGAAATAGTCGTTTATGGCGGCCAAAACCGTTGAAGCGCGGGTCCCGCGCCCATACTCGGCACTCGCTACTGTTTCTCCGGCCTCATTGTCGATGTCAAGCATTACTTCACCGCGGAAGTTTTGGATATACCGTTCGAGCGTTTCGGTCTGGCTCTTTGTCGGCTTCACACTCAGGTTAATGCCGCCGCTCTCCGGTGACAGCCGTATGTTGCCCGCACGCATAAACTGAACCATTGCGTCGCCGTATTCTCCGTTGCCATAATCACCGTCGAATGCGTCGCTTATATCTCGGTGGTCTACCGTTCTATACCCGCCGGGTGCGCCCTCATGTCTGCCTGAAAAGTCGAGCATGTGCCCATTGCGGAGAAGATATCCCGCCTCCGATATCTTATAGGTTCTTCCGAAGTACGCCTCGGCAGTCTTATTATCCGCCACGACATCTCTCTCAGATTTTTTAATTTTGGTATTGCTATTTTCGGCAGAGTCGGTTATACTATGTGTCAGTAGGGATGTGCGCGAGTTTCCGCGCCGCTCTGCCATAACGCCTGCGGCACTCGATTGAGAGCGCTCCGAAACGGAGAGTAGCTCCTGAGTAGCCGCAGGTGCTTTTTTACTCTCATTTACCTGTATCGAATACACATAGGAGTTGTCACTGCGTTTTCTTACATTTGCAAGCACATCATATCTGCGGCCGTCAATCTGAACCTGCTTTACGAAATAGTCCCAGTATTTAACGTTCTTGTGAGCGTAAGCATTTTTTCCTTCTTCTGCCCGGCTTCCGATATACGTTGCGTTCTCGACAAGCTCGAATATGTTGCCGTCCGCGCCTATGCCTATTTTTGCCCGCTGGCCGCGCCTGTCTGAGCGCTTGTCTCCGTATGCGTCCTTGCGCACGTCTGCCGCAGAGAACAGCGCGTAGTACGCATGGCCGTTGCGCATGAATTTTGCTGTTCTCCCGCGATATTCATTGCGCATTATCTCAGCGTAGCGCTTTACTCTTTCGGAGTACGGCAGCTTCTTAGTTTCCGCGCTTGTCTCGTATACCTCTATGCCGTCATCGTTTACGCCTCTGTACGAATATGCCGTTTTCCTGTCGCCGTTTTCGGCGGCGTTTTTGTTTGCCCTGTTCCGCACGGCGTCGGAGAGTGCGTCGTCCCACATTGCCCGCAGCTCGTCCATGTAGTCGGTCATTGCCTTGGCCTCGTCGTGGACGGCCTCAAGCCCCGCAAACGCGCTTTTGATTTTCCTGAAGAAATCATTCAGCCACTTGCGCATCTTCTTTGCCAGAGGCATATTATCGCTTGCAAGCTGCCTTATTGCCGTCGGCTCCGTCAGAACCGTCTCGCAAGCGTCGGCTATTACCTCCTCCACGGCCTCGTCATAGCTCAACTCACGGCTCTCTCTTGCGCGCTTCTGCGTGACAAGCTCTTCGATATCCAGACCCTGCTGCATGAGCCTGTCGCTTATGAACTCGCGCAGCGCTATATATCCGGCCTCGCTGTTCTCACGGATGAAGTGCGTCATTTCGTGCGCCGCCGTCAGAACTATCGTCCGCTGCCCGCTCTCCACGCTGTTCATGCCTGCGTTCACATCGAGGTAAACCGTGCCGTTGTAGTACATGCCCTGCGCGCCGCTGTATCTGCCCTCGGCGTTTGCCTCGCTCTCGTAGAACACAACGTTTACGCCCGTAGCCGTCAGCGCCTCCGCGAGGGTCTTTTCGGCGTCGCTCATGCGGTCTATCGCTTCCTTGCTTGGGGCTTTGAGCTTGCGCCCGTCGGCCTCGCCGCCGTCGTAGGACACCTTGCCCTGCTTGACCTCGCCCTTGCTCTCGCCGGTGCGCTCCGCCGCCGCTTTCCGCTGATCCGCGAGCTTGCGCCCTGCCTGCATCAGCGCGTCGAGCTGGGCGTCGCTCAGCATCCGGAAGGTCGCCTTGCCGAAACTGCGCGCCTGCTCAAGCGTTGCTTTGGTCTGCGCGCCGTAGAGGTTCATCGCAGTGTCCGCCGCCTGCACGTATGCTTCTATGTCCTGCCCCGGCATATACGCCGCGTACATTGCCGCCTGCGTGTCGCCGTCATAGCGGGATATCTCGTCAAACAGTCTGCGCGTCTGCTTGGGGAGCTGCTGCACGTCGTCGGGCTTTACCTCCCGGATGATACTCTTGCCGTTCTCCGTGACCTCGATGCGCGCCATGCCGTCCTTGAAGCCGACGACCTTTCCGCTCTCGTCACCGACCTTCACGTCAGCCCGCTTCTCCTCTGCGGTCACGGTGTTGGTGCTGCGTACACCGTATTCTCCGGGTGCAATAATGCGCGTCCCGATATCCCGCGCCCACTCGTTTGAGCGCTGATACTGGCTGCCGTCATGCCCGCTCAGCTCCGCCGCGGTCTCCATGCGCATGTTGCCGATGTCCATCTCGGAAAGCACTTGCTTCGCCGCCTTGCTGTTCTGGATCAGGCCGCGCTGCTTCTCCGTGACCTTCGGGACGCTGACATCCGCCGTCTCTGCCTCCTGCTGCACCGCCTGACGCACAACGGCTTCCGTGAGCGCTGAGCTGTTTTCGCCGAGCGCGGAGAGCCGCTTGCCGACGGCCTCGCGGATGTTATCGAGGTCTTTTGAAACTACGGCCTCCTGCGCAAGCTCCGTGAGCGTCCCCGCCTGATAGTTCGTCATGCGCTTCCCGCTCTGTACGCGCTTTTCGTATTTCTGCGCACGTTTGCCCGCCGCGGTGTCCGCGCCCTCGCTCTTGGCGTAGTCGATGAGCTCCTGCGCGTCGCCTGCATATGTCATGCTGCCCTGTACGCCGCTCTGTATCGTGCCGCTCACAGTGCCGCTGACGAAGCCGCCGAGCGCGTCGTACATTATGCCCTGCGTCCAGTCGGATATAGCCAGCTGCGAGGCCTCCTCGGAGCTGTACCCCGCCTGTATCAGCGCGTAGTAGTTGCTCGAAAGCTCGCTCTTGTCGCCGTTTATTATCGCGTCCGATATCGTGTTCATCAGCGTTGTGGCCGACTCTTCGCTTGCCTCAATGCCGCCCTGCACGAAGATGTTTTTGATGATACCCTTGAGCGAAGAGGGGTTCTTCATCTTTATCAGGTGCTCTATCGAAAATATCTCGCCCGCGACCTCGGCGACGCCGCTTGCGTAGCCGTAGGTCAGCGCCTTGTCTACGCTGAGTCCGCGCTGTATGCCCTCCTCGTAGGCCGTTTTGCTCGCCTGCCCGAAGAAGTTGGCGTACGTGCCCACGCCGCCCAGCATGTATACAGATGCGAGGGAGTTGAGGATGCTTACCCCCGTCTCGTATAGGTCGCCCAAGCCCTTGCCGCCGATGACCCACACATTGTCGTTGATAGTCCCGCTCTTTTTGTTCAGCGACGAGGCAATTGCGGACGTCATCGCCATGCCTATGTCCGCGGGGGTGAGGCCGGATTTGGCCGAGATGTCTCCTGTCGCCGCATATTCTTTCGTCCTGTCAAGCGTGTCGGCAAGAGACGTCATAGTCAGCCCCACGGAAGCCACCGTGCCTGCCGCGCCCGTCCAGAAATTCTGACTTGCCCACTCGCCGACCTTTTCCTTCTTCGCCTGCGCGTCCGAATAAGCGTATCTGTCATTGATGCGCCGCGCATAAGCCTGTGCCTCGTCCTTATTGTCGTTGTAGAGGTAGTAAAAGTTGTTTCGCTCCTCGCGCGTCCATCTGTCGGAGATATTGTTCCTCTCGCTTGTGGTATAGTCCGCCTGCTGCGCGTTCTTGTATCCCGCGCCGAGAGATTCCAGCTCCTGCTGGAGGGCGTTCCGCTCACGCTCGATCTCGTCCGACTGCTCCACCGTGCTTGCCCAGCCGCTGTTCTGGTTCAAAGCGACCAGCCGCTGTTCAAGCTCGTCGATGCGCTTCCGCGCAGTCGCAGCGTCGGCGCTCTCATACGTGGCCTTGCCCCTGGCGCTGCCGGCCTTGTAGCCTGCCTCGTCGCGCAGCCCGGCGTCGGCGAAATAGTCCGCCCACTCTTTTTCTTTGAGGAGCCGAGCCAGCTGCTTGTCATACGCGTCGGAGTCCGTCTTGCGGTTTGCCTCGCGCTGCCTGTATTCGCTCATGGCGTCCGGAAGCGCGTCGTACTGCTCCGTCGTAGTCACCCACAGGCTGGGGTCTTCGACCCCGCTCGACTTGTTTTTGGTTTTCGCGGCTCGCTGCTGTGCCTGCAGCTCCTCAAGCCGCTTGTTCACGTCAGCCGCCCACTGCCGCCCGGTCATGCCCTGTTTGAGCTGATTCTGATACTGTGTGCCGTACTTTGCGTATTCCTGCGCCATCTGCTGATACGCTTTGCCCTCGTCGGTGTACTGGGGATTGTTCAGTATGCCGTGCTGTTCCGCGTCGCTCTGCCAGTTGCGCATCACGCGCTCTCTGTCGCTTCTGTCCGCGCTGGTCTGCCGGAACGGATTCACTCGCCCGGTCTGCGTGCTCTGCGTCTGCTTGCCATCTCGGAAAGGATTGTAAGCCATGCTCCGCCTCCGTTTTCAACTTATTGCCGCCGTGCTTTGTCTGCCGGAGCCGCCGCTGCCGCCGCTCTTCTTTTTCTGCCCCGGCTTTTTTATTGTTGGGGTTTTCTTTGCCTGCCCCGCGCCGTTCATCAACTCCTGCGCCTGCTGCACAAGCTGCGCGTACTGCGCGTCGTTGAGCTGGCCTGCGTACTGGTCGAGCCTGTCCGCTGCCGCGTCCTTGCCGTAATATTTGTAAAGGTTGTATATCGTCTGTTTCATGCCGGCAAGCGTTGTCGCGTCAACGTCCGCCCTGCCATCTCCTCCCGTGCTCCCTCTTCCGCCTGAGCCGCCCCCGCTGCCGCCTCCGGAACCGCTCGCGCCTGCGTTCTGCAGCTGCCACATATAGAGCAGCTTGTCCGCCTGATCGCGTGTCAGCCCTGCCGCCGTCAGCTCGTCGTCGGTGGGGGAGTAGCCGGTGTTGTTGATGAGGTACAGCAGCTTGTTGTATGCGTCCTGCTGCCTGCCGTATGCCGTCTCCTCGTCCTGCCGCCTGAGTGCTTCGTTGTACTGCCAGTCGCCGAGCTGGTCGCGGTAGCGGTTGTAGTCGGTCGTCGCCATGTCGTTGAGCATCGCATACTGGTTCGTCAGCGCGTCGCCCTCGGCGTTGTACTGATTGAGCGCCATGCCGTAAGTCTCCGGCAGCACCTCGCCGAGCCGCTGAAGGTACGCGTCATACTGCTGTTGCCCCACAGCCTGCCCGTAGCTGCTGCCGTAGCCGCCGGTGAGCGCCGCCGCCTGCCCCATCGTGTCGCGCATCGCCTGCTGTCCCTGCTGGGTGTACTGCTGCTTGTACTGCTGGAAAAGCGGGTCTGACGCCGCGTCATAGCTGAACTTCTTGCGGTTGACTATCTGCTGGTATATATCCTGTATCTGCTGGTCATACTGCCCGCCGTATACCGGTGCCTGCGTCTTCGCGCCCTCAAGCGCCTGCATGGTCGCCTGATACTGCGTGTTGTCCGGCTGCTGTGCGGGCTGCTGCGTATTCTGCTGCTGCGCGCCGCTCATCGCGGCCTGCTCCTGTTTCTTGCGTTCGTCTTCGTAAGTAGCCATATTATCTCCTTTCAGGCCGTCCGCAGCCAACAGTAGGCCGCTTTGTATGGCATCATGTTATTGTGAGCGGCGCTGTCGCCGACATAGCTTGTATTAGCATTACCTGCCCATCCTTTTGTTGCATCACTAAGCACAATAGTTGATTTTGTCCATCCACTATAATCATAACCACCATTATTGCCGTTTACCATTTGGTGCTGGTGATAAGGCATTTCAGCTATTGTCAGTGTGTGGGTTGCTTCGCCGCCGGTGGAGTTCAGCGGGTAGTTGTCACCCGCCGAGACCAGCGTCAGCCCCTCGGGCTGCCTTTCCCATGTGCCGCCCCATAGCGTCGCCGGGTCTGTCTCCGCCGCCAGCCACACATACATCCCGACCGGGTGCGCTATGTCCGCCGCCAGGCTCGCAAGCAGCTCCGCCAGCAGCTCCGCCGTCAAGGCGTTGCCGCCTATTCTAAATGTCCAGTCCCCCGGGATCTCCAGCGCCTTGTCGTGCTCCGGCGCTTTTCCAAAAGCCGCACCGAGTCCGTCCGCGCGGAATTTCAGCGCCCATTGCCGCGTCGGCAGGGACGTCACCGTCACCGCCGTATTGCCGAGCGCATCCGTCGCCGTTATCCGCACCTGATACGTGCTGTCGGGGGATATCGTGCCGATGATCGCCGCCGCGCCGGACGTGAGCACCGTCTCCGTGCCGTATACGCCGCCCTGTATCTTGTGCGCTGCCGTCAGCGTCAGAGCGTTCAGCCCGCCGAGCGCGCTGAATGTCGCCGTCGCCTTTGCGCTGTAGTAGTTGCCGTCCTCGGCCTCCACGCCCGCCGCCGTGCAGCGACGTATCTGCACCTGGCTCAGCGTAGGCGGCGCATATGCCATCGGCTCTATCCGTATTGTCTGCGTCGCTGTCCGGCCTCTGCTGTCTGTCGCCGCACACACTACGTCAGCCGCGCCGAGAAGAATGGGCGTCCTGTAAGGTGCCGCAGTGACCACGGCGCCGCTGCACGTCACTGTGACGCTTGCAAGCGCAGCCCCCGCCGCCTGTGTCAGCTTGGCGGCGTCGAAGCTTATCTCCGCTTGTGAATAGCCCGCGATGTAGCCCGTCAGCCCTGCCACTGCGCCGATGTTGTACGGTGCAGCCGTTGCCCAACCCTCGGATATCTGCGGCCTCATGCCGTCGTCTGCCGTTATCGTCACCGCCGCGCTCGCCGTGCCCACTGCCGTGTCGCCGTTGTACGTCGTCACCGTAGCCGTGGCAGATATCGTCGTGACGCTTGGGAAGCTGTCAAACCACGCCCTCGGCACAGTCACGCTGTGCAAAACGTCGAACAGCTCCGACGTGTACAGCGTCTTGTCACCCGCCGTCACCGTCAGCCTGTGGCGGAACGCGTCCACCGCCTTGTTAAGGCTCACCGTCAGCGTCCCCAGCGTTTCGACCGTCTGCGTTATCGCCGCGATCGTCGAGCTGCCCGCCGCCGTCGTTATGTTCAGGCTCGCGACGTTTGCAAAATTCCACAAAAAGTAATTCGCGTTGTTGGGAAATATATATATGTAGGCTTCTGTGTTCGGGGGGAGGTTGACCGCCGCTTCCGCCGCGGAGATGTCATAATCCTTGCCGTTGCCGGTGATCGTCAGCGTCCCGCAGCTCGCGGAACCTGCGCCCGCGTTTACGTGTGACGTCGGCGACGTGGTGGCGTACCAGTTAAGCCCGCCCCACGAGTACGACGCACTGTGCGCCAGATGTGCCCCCGTGAAGCTCAGTTTACTCACGCCGTCCGCGGGCGTTGTGAAGGTGTAGCGGAGCACGCGGGTGAGCTTGTTCGCCGTCTCGTAGCCCGCGAGATATCCCGTATGGCTCGCACCTCCGCGGTATGCGGCGCGCCCTGTCGTTGTAACCGTCATATTACCTCCACAAACTCCGGGTACGCATCGGCCAGCAGCTTATACCCGCGCCGCGCGAAGAGTATCGCCGCCGGGTCTCCGTGCTTGATGCTGATGTGCCCGTCCTCGCGCTTGACCTCCGCGTCCTCACAGATGTCTAGCAGCGTCATGGCTAGTATCGACGCCGCCGCGCAAACAATGTCTTCGCCCTGCGGAGCATAGTGCGCATGACCTTTTATGTCTATCCCCGTCAGCCCCGCGTGTACGCTTATCATTCCGCGCCTCCCGGCTGTGACGCCTGTCTGCTCCGCGCCCGCGCGTTTTGTACGCGCGTCTGTTCCTGCGGCTGTCCCGCGTCGAGGTTGACGTCCGCCGGTGCCTGCCGCTGCTGGGGCTGCTCACCGGTTATCGCCGTCATAAGCCCCGCCGCGAGGTTTGGCTCGTATTTTTGCGCCAGCGTCAGCGCCATCTGCTGGTACATGATGAGCTGCTGATACATCCCGCCCATCTGCGATATCTTTTGCATCAGCGCGTCTTTGCCGTCAAACTCCATCATGTCAAGGCACATCAGGCTCGTGTCCGCCTGCGCGGGGTTGAAGAAGCCCAGCGAGTAAAACTGCAGCGCCAGCTCGTTTTGGCTCATCTTGGTGTACGCTGCGGCCTTTTGCGCCTTAACTTCGATATCAAATACCGGCAGTCTCATGCCCATGTCCTGCCCGCCCAGCATGCCGAGCGGCTGCCCGCGCAAGCCCGCGTTGCCGTACTGCACAAACTGCTCTTCGCCGAGGCTGCCCGTGATCCTGAACTGCCGCGGCACATCGTAAAACTGCCGTATCAGCTCAATCACCAGCGTTACCACTTGGCTGTACGCCCTGTAACTGGTCTTCGTGCTGTCGCGGCTGCCCTTGCCGCTGGCCTCCTGCAGCGCCGCGATGGCGCTTGCCGCCGTCACGCCCTGCGAGGTCGAGCCCGTGGCCGTCTCGGTATTGCCGGAAGTCTCGCGCAGCTCGTTCACTTTTCCGGCCTGAAACTCCATGTAATTGCCGCTCAGAGGCCGGTAATCTATAATTTTAAGCGCATCATCGCCGAGGCTGCCGTCCACCGTCACCAGCGGCGTGGACAGGTCGAGAAACTCGTCCTCATGTACGCCGCCGTCGTTGCGCCTGAAGTATCGCGGCATCGCGCCCACCATCGTGTTTTTGACAAACGCCGTGTCCATCAGGTCTATTGCCGTCTGTGCGTTGCTGCACAGGTCGACAAAGCCGTAGCCGCAGGGGCTGCCCTCGACGGGGAACAGCGAGTCGAAGACGAAGGGATAAAGCCCGTGATCATACAGCGGCTTGCCCTCGTCCTCCGTCGCGTAAAGCACCGTGTCGCCGACGTACTTGACGTAGTGAAGCACCGTGCGCCCGTCCTGCCACAGCTTGTAGTAGCAGTCGATAACCGTCGTCTTGCCGCTCGTATCGACCGCGTCATCATATAAAAACTTGGTCGCCGTGAACGGGCTGCCCTTGAGCTTGCCCTCAAGCTGCGGGTACCTCTGCTCCAGGATGTCGTTGTCGTGCAGCGCCGTGTGGTAAAAATACCGGCTGTCCTGTATGTCGCGCACGCCCGGCTCCCAGAACAGGTTCAGGAGGTCGACGCGCTCTATCGAGATGTCGCCGAGGCCGCCGAGCTTGTCCGCGTCCCACGTTACCTTATATACGCCCGTGCCGGTCTTCAGCTTTTGCCACATCGCATCGCAGTATGTATCCTCGAAGAGGTTTTGCTCCATCACCACCGGCACGATGCTGCTGAGCATCCGCGCCTCTTCGCGGTCGCCCGGTTCGCGCGGCAGTATGTTGGGTTCGGGGTACGCCTCCATCGCGTCGGCGTGTTTTGATACAATGACGTTGTGCAGCCAGCCGGAGCGGCTGCGGAAACCGCCGTCGTCGAGCGACGTGGTTTTCATTTCCTCGCTGCTGTTGCGCAGCTTCCACCAGTTCTCCGCGCTCACTACGCGGCGCTCAAGGTGTGCTTTGCCGGTCTTGTATTTTTGTAGTATCCGCGTCAGCTCCTGCAGTCTTTCAGGGGTTATTTTGCTTTGTATATTGTCCATTCAACGGCCTCCTTGCCATTTTGTACAAATGAAGATGATGCCGAATGGTAGCACCAGATAAGAAAACATTGAAGAAGTCAGTAAAATCAATGTTTTTC
>OLYC01000901.1_pt1 | contig 22335 bp, 19 predicted proteins | sample 1674271 | NCBI WGS metagenome assembly OLYC01 (sample SAMEA103958154, study PRJEB25191) | human gut metagenome
GCTGACGCGCACACTCGCCATCATCCCGACGGTGCTGGTCTTCGCCGCCATCAGCGTGCACCTCAAGAAAAAGGCCGCCGCGCAGAGCGGCGACCATGGCGTCAAGGTCAATATGAAGTCGGTGTTCCCGTGGTTCATCCTCGGTTTCCTTGCAATGTCCATTCTGTGCAGCGTCGGCGTCATTCCCGCGGGCCTCGCTACGACGCTCAAGAGTATCAGCAAGTTCCTGATGGTCGCGGCGCTCGCCGCCATCGGCCTCAATACGAACTTCGCGGCGCTGTGCAAATCCGGCGCAAAGCCGATGCTCCACGGCTTCATCATTTCGCTGCTGGTCGTTCTTGTGGCGATTGCGGTCGAATATGTGCTCGGCATCGCGCCGAGCGGCACGCTCATTTAATCGTCCGCCGAAAGGATGAGATCGCAGCGGTTCCGCACATCGAGCGCGTCGAAATAGCGCTGCTCGAAAGGGATCCAGCGGTCGAAAAACTGCTTTGCATGCGCGGGCGCATTCCGTTTGAGGATGCGCTCGCGCTGTTTTTCTGCCGAAATCGGCAGAAAAACGGATAGATCGTAGTACGGCGCAAGGTCGGGGTGCATGGAGTACGCGCCCTCGACAATGTTGAGTGTTCCCGCCTTAATCCGCTGCGGCGGGGCGATGGTAAACGTCGCGCAGTCGAAGCGGCGGTAGTCGACGGGTCTTCCCTCGCGCAGAGGGATCAGCACCTCTTCCAAAAAGCGCTCGCGGTCGACGTTGCCGCCGGGCTGCGCGAAGCGCGCCTCTGTGCGCTGCTCAGGGCGGAGGAAAAAGTCGTCCATGTGGAAGACAGGGCAGCCGTAAACATTTTGCAGCAGCTCGCCGAGCGTCGTCTTGCCGCTGGCGCTGCCGCCCTCGATGGCGACGAGCACGCGGCTTCTTTCCGCCGTCAGGCGGTCGATGCGCGCAAACAGCGGCAGCGCGCGGGCGAAGTCGCGCCGCAGGACGCGGTACGCGGGCGCGTAATTCTGCCGAAATATCTCGGAGTGGTGCAGCGGCGGAAAGCCGTCCTTGCGCCATCTCTCAACAGCTTCCGCCGTCTCCTGCGCAGAAAACGGCAGCTCGCCCGCGTCGGCCATTGTCTGCAAGGCGGTGAGCATCGCTTCGAGCTTTTCGCGCCCGCACTCCTCGTGCCGCGCAGAGAGGGCGAAGAGCCGCGCAAACGTCTCCGCGCTCAAGCCGTCCTGCAAAATGCCGAGGTGCACACGGCAGTAGTCGCCGCCGAGCAGCTCGACGAGCTCAGAGATACGGTCACCGCTTCGCGCCGCTTCGGCGCGGATGTAGTCTGCGGCGGCGGACGGGTCGGCGATCAGATGCTCGCAGCCAAAGGCGCTCTGATAGAGCGCCTTGAAGACGTCCTGAAGCGCCAGCTCTGGATAGCGCGCGCAGTGGGCGCGCAGAAAGTCGCGAATATCGGTAAAATTCGTCATAGCGGCGGGATTCCTTTACCAAAAAGTTTCGTTTATCATAGCGCTTTTTCGCCCCTTTCGCAAGGGGCAAGGGATTGACAGCCCTGCGCTTTTTTGATAAAATTCCCGCGTCGGCACAAGCCGGCAGCGTTGGCACAAGCTGACTTTTCTTCCGCGCGTTTCCTGAAAGCAAACGAGGTATCACCAAGGTATCAATCTCCCTGCAAGGGGAATATTGATGCCTTTTCTTTGTCTTTTCAAGGGTTTTCGCGCAGAAAACAAGACGCAAGAGAGGATGAGAACACCGTGACGATCCTTGTCATCGACGGCCAGGGCGGAAAGCTCGGCAAAACTTTGGTCGAGAACATCAAAAAGTTCTTCCCGCACCTCGAGATCATGGCGGTCGGTACGAACAGCGCCGCTTCCGACGTGATGCGCCGCGCGGGCGCTGACCGCGTGGCCACGGGCGAAAACCCCGTCATCGTGGCCTGCCGCAGCGCGCAGATCATCGTCGGCCCCATCGGCATCGCGATCGCCGATGCGCTGATGGGCGAGATCTCCCCCGCCATGGCAAACGCCGTCGCGTCAAGCAACGCCTACCGTGTGCTCATCCCGATGAATCTATGCAGCACGTATGTCGCGGGCGTGGACAAAAAGTCCTCCGCCATTCTGGACGACGCCATGGCGCACATCCGTTTGCTGCTCGAAGGAATGGAGAACAAACCATGAACAACGCTGCCACTGCAACTGCCCGTACCGCTTCCCCGGTGAGAAAGCTCACCTATTCCGCGCTCTTCCTCGCCTTGGCGATGGTCCTGCCGTTTTTGACCGGCCAGATCCCCGAGATCGGCTCCATGCTCTGTCCCATGCACATTCCCGCGCTGCTGTGCGGCTTCATGTGCGGCTGGCCGTGGGGACTCGCGGTCGGCTTTATCTCCCCGCTGCTGCGCTCGATGTCCGGCATGCCGCCGATCTGGATCGCTATTCCCATGGCGTTTGAAATGGCGACCTACGGCGCCATCGCCGGTCTTCTGTACCGCAAGCTGCCGAAAACAGGCTGGCGCATCTATGCCTCGCTCATCTCCGCGATGGTCGCGGGCCGCCTTGTGTGGGGCCTTGTGAAGTTCCTGCTCGCGGGCCTTCAGGGCACGGAGTTCAGCCTCGCCCTCTTCCTCTCCGGCGCGGTGACGACGGCCATCCCCGGCATCATCTTGCAGCTCATCCTCATTCCCATCCTCGTGGTGGTGATGGAGCGCACAAATATGGCGCTCGACGTGTGAGCACTTGATAAAAACAGAAAAGGACTTGGACGAAAGCGTCCAAGTCCTTTTCTTTATTCCTCCGCTTTCCTCAGCAGCTTCGGCGCGCTCGCATCCATCAAAAATGCCCCGAGCGGCGCGGTGATGACGATGCCGAGCACCGCGACTGACAGCACGATGCTGCCGCAGGGCAGCCCCGCCGCAAGCGTCACCGAGCCGATGGCCGCCTGCACCGTCGCCTTGGGAAGATAGGCAAACACGCAGTAAAGCCTCTCTTTCGCCGTGAGCGGCGTTCTGACAAGGCAAAGGCACACACCCACGGCGCGGAAAATGAGCGCCGAGAAGATCATGCCGACCGCCGCAAGGCCCACGCCCGCCATATAGCGGATATCGACCGCCGCTCCGACGAGGACGAACAAAATGACCTCCGCCGCCAGCCAGAGCTTGCCGAATTTTTCAGAGAGCCGCTTGGCAACGAACGGCGTGCACTTCATCTTAAGTAAGCACGCCATGCTGACGACCGCGAGCAGGCCCGACACCGGCACGATGCCCTCGAGCCAGCCCTCCGCCGCGACGAGCAGCAGCGAGACCCCCAGCACGATGATGACCTTCATGCTGTTGCGGATGCAGTGCGATCGGGCATAGGCAGTCTCGAAAAAGCGGCTGAGCAACCACCCGACAAGCGCACCCAGCGCAACGCCGAGCACGATCGACGCAGGGATGCTCAAAAAGTCCGCGGCGTTGGCGCTGCCGCCCTGCGCCGTGTGCAGAAACGTTGTAAACAGCACAATGACGAAGATATCGTCGCACGATGCGCCGGCCAGGATCATCTGCGGGATGCTCTTGTCCGTTCCGCGGCCGCTTTCCATCAGCTGCACCATGCGCGGCACGACGACCGCGGGCGACACCGCCGCGAGCACCGCGCCCATGACAGCCGCCTCCGCGTGCGTGACGCCGAGGAAGTACGGCGCGAGCAGCACATAGCCGATGATCTCGCACGTTGCGGGCAGGCACGACATCAAGATCGCCGGACGGCCGACCTTTTTGAGGTCGCCCAAATCGAGCGACAGTCCCGCCTTGAGCAGGATAATAACGAGCGCGAGCTTGCGCAGGTCGGCTGAGATCGACAAAATCGAGCCGTCCAGCACGTTGAGCACGCACGGCCCCAGCAGGATGCCCGTCGCCAGCATGCCGATGATGCGCGGCAGCTTCAGCTTCTGACACAGCGCGGCCAGCGCAAGGCCAACCAAAAAGACGAGTGCGAGTGAAGTTAACATAAATTTCCTCCTCCGGACACAAAAAAGCTGATGCCCCCTGTGACCGTTCAAAATCACAGAAGTCATCAGCTCAAAAAAGCGGTTTCGGCAGTGCCGTGGGAGAACCTCATTCCCGACTGCGCAGTATAGCAAAGCGCGGGCAAAAATGCAAGCCCTTTTTCAAAAATCAGCGCTCGAACGTCACCTGATAGGCCCCCAACACCTGCATGCAGGGGATGACGGCGGCATTTTCGACCGTGAAAGCCGCCTTTTCATAGTGCGTCGTCTCCTCTTCGGGGATGGCGGGCAGCGTTTTGCCAAGGCTGACACCGTGCGCGCCGCCTGCAAAGCGCCATGCGAATTCACAGTCGCAGAATTCCTTGTTTGCTGTGATCTTCTCCGCGGGCACGAGCGTAAACGTACCGTCTTTCAAGTAATAGCAGCCTACGTTGTCCTTTTCCGCAGGGCAGTCGCCCTCGATGCCGACGCCGGTGAACGAGATCGTCAGCTCCGGCAGCGTGAAGGTCGTCTTTTTGCCGTCCTTCGTAAAGGGAACATCGTCCCAGCGGCCGATGTTGACCCAGCCGCGATTGTCGTCTTTTTCCGCGGCAGTGTTGAACTCGAGAGCCCCCGTTTTGCCGTCGCGCACCTCCGCGTTGATGCGCAGCACCGGCCGCAGCGAGGCAAAGCCCTCCGGCAGCAGGGCGCGCAGACGGTCCTGCTCCGCGCCGTAGGCCATGACAAACTGTTCAACGGTCATTGCGCTTCCTCTGTTTCCTTTTGTGCGCGCTCCGCGTCTTGCCTCAGCAGCCGCAGATAGGCGTCGAGATAGAGCTTGTGCGTCACGCTTAAAAGTGCCGAGCGCAGCAGTTCCTTTTCATCCGACTCGTCCTGTCCGACGCTTGCAAGATGGTCGCTCGCGCCGAAGACATAGCGGATGAGATTTTCAAATTCCTCGCAGAAGTAGTGATAAGCGGTCGGCAGATCGTAGGTCTCGTGCTGAATGCCGATCAGCGCGCGGATGTCGTCCATCGCGACGACGCTCTTGATGCACGAGACAAAGATGAGGTACGCAATGCTCTCCGCGCCGTAGGCCTTTTTCTCTGGCCCGGGGATGATCTTCTGCTTAACATAATTGCTGACCATCGAGGCCGTGATGGGACTGAGCCCGCATCCCGTGATGGATTGATTGACATAACGCGTCACCTGTTCGAGATACAGCCCCACGTCGGGGATCTCCCCGAGCCGCGGGATATGAAAGCTTCGGACAGACTCCGCCAGACGGCTGCGCATATTTTCGTCCATAGCTGCTCCTCCGTTCAAACTGCGTTTTCATCATCTTAAACTTTGGTGAAAAAAATGTCAATAAGTTTTTCAAAAACCGATTGACAGTTATTGAAAATCGTTGTATTGTAGTCAAAGATAATTTCACCTGACAACAGGTTTTTGAATAACCGATTATTTTTTTGGAGGCTTCCCCATGATGAAACTGATCGCCGACTCCTCTGCCAACCTCACGATGCTGGAGGGCGTAACCTATCAGAGCGTGCCCATGACCATCCGCGCCGGCGAGCGCGACTTCGTGGACGATGAAACGCTTGACACGCACGAGCTGCTCGACTATCTCGCGGCCCACAACGGCAAATCCGGCACGGCCTGCCCCAGCCTCGACGGCTGGCTCAAGGCGTTCGAGGGCGCGGATGAGATTTTCGTCATTACCATCACAAGCAGCCTGTCCGGCACCTGTGCCTCGGCCATGGCCGCGCGCGACGTGTATCTCCAGTCGCATCCTGAGGTCAAAATTCACATCTTTGACACGCTGAGCACGGGACCGGAGATGCAGTTGCTCGCAGAGAAGCTCGCAGAGCTGCACGCCAAGGGCCTCCCCTTCGATGTGATCTGCGAAAAGGCGCAGGAATATCTTGCCACCACGCACCTCTTCTTCAGTCTTAAGTCCCTGCACAATCTGGCGCAAAACGGCCGCGTCAGCAAAATCGCCGCGGGCGCCATCGGCATTCTCGGCATTCACATCCTCGCCACCGCAAGTCTTGAGGGCACGATCCAGCCCGTTGAAAAATGCCGCGGCGAAAAAAAGACGTGCGCGGCGATGGTACAGAAGCTTCTGGAAGCTGACTACCACGGCGGCAAGGTGCGCATCCACCACGCCGAAAATCCAGAGGCGGCTGGGGCGCTCGCCGCTTCGCTGCGCGGGCACTTTCCCGAAGCAGACATTGAGATCCGTCCCTGCCGTGGTCTTTGCAGCTACTATGCCGAGCGCGGCGGCGTGATCGTCGGTTTTGAGACGATGTAAAACCGAACAGACAGCAAAAAGCAGACGGCCTGCGCGAGCCGTCTGCTTTTCTTTATCTCTGCCATTAGGCAGTTGGAGTGGTATCGGAGGTACTGTCGCCCGCTGGGGCGTTGCCGTCAGTGGGGCTTCCCTGCCCGCTGGGCGGTGTGGGGCGCTCGCCGCTGGGCATTTCGGGCACTTCCCCGTCGGGAAGCTCTGACTTCTCGCCGTTTGGCATCTGACCGTCAAAGCTCTCGGGCGGTTCACCGTCTGGCTTCTGTCCGCCGCCGGGGAAGCCGCCGTCCATGCCCATGCCGGTGGAAACCGTCCCGCTCTGCGCGGTCCCTTCGGTGGAGCTGTCGCCCGCCTTGAGGGTATACGCACTGTCCGCCACCACATCGGCAGATGAGAAGAGGATGAAGTTCGCACCGCATCTGGCTGTGCCGCTGTACACAGCATTGCCGTCGGCGTCTTCAATCGTGAAATCCGCGTCCGCGGCGATCAGGCTGCTCTGCGTACTGCCCGGCATGCCGCCAAAGCCCGTTGAGCCGTAAATGACGCAGGGCTGCGTGGCCTCCAGGTTCATGCCCATGCCGCTGCTGCCGCCCGCGGCGAGCACCGTGCCGCCCGAGACGGTAATGGTGCCGTCGGCATCCAGCGGCTCGTTGTCCGCCGTGTTGGCCGTCCACACAATGACTGTACCACCAGTGATGGTCAGCTCGCCGTTGGAGTCAAAGCCGTCGCCGCCGGAGGTATAGGCGTCGATCGCACCGCCGGAGATCGTCATCGTGAAGTCGTAGTCCGTCAGGTCGGAATTTGCCGCATTCAGGCAGTCGTCCGAGGCGTTGATCGTAATATCACCGGAGCAAACGTTCAGCTCCGCGCCCTCAAGGCCCTCGCAGCAATTCGTGATGTCGATCGTGGGGCCGTCCGTGCCGTCCGCACCGATGTTCAGCACCAAGTCGCAGTGAATGGCGTCATCCGCGGCGTCGATGGTCAGCGTGCCGCTCTCGACGTTCAAAAGCTGCTCGGCGTTGATGGCGTCGTTGACGGGTGCATCGATATTCAGCGTCAAATCGCGGATGGTCAGCGACGCTTCGCCGTCCTCATCCGTCGTCGCGCCGGATTTGATGCCGTTTTTGCCGTTGGCCGTGATGGTCAACTCTCCATCGCCGCAGAGGGTGACAAGCGAGCCATCCTTACACTTGATGACGGCGTTTTCGGCATTTTCGTTTTCGGGGTAGTTGTCGTCATTGTTCTGCTCGGTATCGCTCAGGGAATTTTCCGTACCGTTGGAAACAAGGATGGTCACCTCGCTCGACTTGCCGCAGGTGATGGCGGCGGTGTTCTCACTCGTAAGTGTCAGGCCGTCCAGCACCAGCGTCACGCCGGTCGTACCCTTTTTCACCTTGATGGAGCCGTCCGCGCAGCTGCCGGAGACGGTGTAGGTACCACTCGACGTGATCGTGAGCGCTGTGCCGTCGATCTCGTAGCCCGTGTCCGTCTCGCCCGCAGCGGTCACGCCGCTGTCGGTAAAGGTAAAGGTCACATTGCTTGCCGTGTCCGCCGTACTATTATTTATCGTACCGGCGCAGGCCGTGAGCGACAGCGCCAGCGCCGACGCGCACAGGAAAGGCAGTAGTTTTTTCATCATAATATCTCCTCGATCAATGATCTCGCATGGTCCCCCCGGGGCGGGGCACGCGCTTTTTTTCGCTCTCTGCGCCCGCTCCTTTGAGCCTGGCGACAGCATACCCGCTTTGCCTAAAGGTTACCTAAAGAAAATAAAGATTTTACCTTTAGGTTTCTTTTAGGTTGCGCATTCATACTTGAGCGCACAAAGGAGGTTCGACACCATGGCGATTCAATGCTGTTTTGAACGATATGAAAAGAAATACTGCCTGACCCTTTCCCAGCAGCGTTTTTTATTGGAGCGGATGACGCCCTATATGAAAAAGGACGCGTACGGCGAGTACACCATCTGCAACATTTATTATGATACCGACGACTACCGCCTGATCCGCGCGTCGCTCGAAAAGCCCGTCTATAAGGAAAAGCTGCGCGTGCGCAGCTACGGCGTGCCGCAGGCGGACGGCAGGGTCTTTGTCGAGCTCAAGAAGAAGTTTGACGGCGTTGTCTACAAGCGGCGCATCACGATGGACATCCAGAACGTGGAGCCGTTTCTCTCCGGCGAGCTGCCGGGTGAAAATTTCGGCCAGATCGGACGTGAGATCGGCTATTTTCAGTCGTTTTATCACACCGCGCCCAAGGTCTTCATCGGCTACGACCGGCTCGCCTTTGCGGGCATCGACGATCCGCAGCTCCGCATCACGTTCGACACGAACTTACGGTGGCGCGACACGGATGTCGACCTCCGCCTCGGCAACCACGGCGCGCCCATCGCGCTGCCCTGCGGCGATGTGCTGATGGAGGTCAAGATTCCCGGCGCGTGCCCGCTGTGGCTCTGCCATCTACTCTCCGACGTTGGGGCGTTCCCCGCGTCGTTTTCCAAATACGGTGCCTGCTACCGTGACGAGTTGTCCGCAGGCGTCCACACGACCAATTTAAAGGAGGATACCTTCTGTGCTTAACTCGATCTTAGGAAGCGAATTGACGCTCGTCTCGTTTCTCATCTGTACGGCGGTATCGCTGCTGCTCGGCGTCGGCACGGCGCTCGTTTCCATGTACCGTTCGCGTACGACGCAGAGCTTCGCTGTCACGCTCGCGATTTTGCCCGCCGTGGTGCAGCTTGTCATCATGCTGGTGAACGGCAACCTCGGCGCGGGCGTCGCCGTGGCGGGTGCGTTTGGGCTCGTGCGCTTCCGCTCCGCGCCGGGCACAGCGAAGGAGATTGGAGCGCTGTTCCTCGCGATGGCCATCGGCCTTGCGACCGGCATGGGCTATGTATGGCTCGCCGTCATGGTGTTTGTGATCGTCTCGGCGGTGATGCTGCTGCTCACGGCGGTGAATTTCGGCGGCGCGGACGAGCACGAGCGCGTGCTCAGGATCACGATCCCCGAAAGTCTTGACTACGACGGATTGTTCGACGATCTCTTTGAAAAGTACACCAAGTCCTGCGTGCTCGAGCGCGTGAAAACGAGCAACATGGGCACGCTCTACGAGCTCACCTACCGCGTCACGCTCCCTGATGACCACGCGCCCAAGGCGTTTTTGGACGAACTGCGCTGCCGCAACGGCAACCTCAACATCACCTGCGGGCGCGAGGCGACGAAGGACGCGCTCTGAGGCATCTTGATTTTTGCCCGCGCGCTCTTTATACTACACGTATCACCAGAAATCAGAGGGGGAACCTTTTATGCGGCTGCTGATCGCAGAAGACGAGGTCGATCTCGCCGAGGCGCTGACGGTCTTTTTTGAAAAAAATCACTTTTCCGTCGACGCCGTGCACAACGGCTTCGACGCCTATGAATATGCCTCGTCGGGCGCATACGACGCCGTCATTTTAGACGTGATGATGCCCAAGATGGACGGTATTCAAGTGCTCGAAAAGCTGCGGCAGGAGGGCGTGAAAACGCCCATCATGATGCTCACGGCCAAGGGCCAGAAGAGTGACCGCATCACGGGCTTCAACGCCGGCGCGGACGACTATCTTCCCAAGCCCTTCGACCCCGACGAGCTCTTGAGCCGCGTGCGCGCCATCCTGCGCCGCAGCGAGGCCTACCAGCCGACGGTGCTCGCCTACGGCGATCTGACGCTCGACCCCGGCAGCGGCAATTTGAGCTGCGGGAAGGACCTCATCCGCCTGAGCGGGCGTGAGTTCCAGATCATGGAGCTTTTCATGCGCTCGCCGCGGCAGGTCTTTTCCGCCGAGCGCATCATGGAGCGCGTGTGGGGCTGGGATAATGAGGCGGAGATCAACGTCGTATGGGTGAACATCTCGAATCTTCGCAAAAAGCTCAAGTCCATCGGCTCGCACGTCACCCTGCAGGCAAACCGCGGCCTCGGCTACGTGTTGGAGGAGAGCGTATGATCAAGCGCCTGCGAAACCGCTTCATCCGTATCGCGATGCTCTCCGTCACGGCGGTGATGATGCTGCTGACGATCATCCTGAACGTCGCCAACTACGTCTCGACCGATTCCGACCTGAAGCAAACGCTGACGCTCATCTACGAGAACGCGGGCACCATCCCCCACTCGCGTTTCTTGCCGCCGAGCGGCTCGGACAGCGCCGATGCACCCACGCCGCCGGAAAATGACTGCGGCAGCGGTGACACTGCCCCCGCGCCGCCCGACGATGCGGACGATTCACAGACGCCGCAGGCCCCGCCCGACAACAAAATCGCGCGGCGTGAGGGGCCGTTCACGGCGGAAACGCCGTTCTCCACGCGTTTTTTTGTCCTGCACTACACATCAAGCGGCACGCTGACACAGGCAGACCTCGACAATATCGCCTCCGTCACGGAGGATGATACGCAGGAATATCTCTCCGCCGCGCTCGCACACGGCGCGGGTTACGGCTACTTCAACAGTTATCGCTTTTTCGTCGCGCAGACGGATGACGGCGAGAATATCGCCATCTTCCTCGACTGCTACCACGAGCTGCGTGCGATGCGCGTGGTGCTCATGTGGTCGCTGCTCGCCGACGCGGCGTGCATCCTGCTCGTCTTCTTGCTTGTCGTGCTGCTCTCGCGCCGGGCCATCGACCCAGTGGTTCGCAGCGCGCAGCAGCAGAAGCAGTTCATCACCGACGCGAGCCACGAACTGAAAACGCCCATCACCGTCATTGCCACGAGCCTCAAGGTGCTCGAAATGGAGACCGGCAAGCAGAAATGGATCGACAAGGCGATGGCGCAGACGGAAAAGCTCACCTCGCTCGTCAACTCGCTCGTCACGCTCTCGCGCATGGACGAGGAGGATTCGCCGCTCAGGATGGAGGAGTTCCCCGTGAGCGACGCCGTGCGCGAAACGGCGGAAACGTTCGTCGACTTCGCCGCGTCGAAGGGGCACGAGCTGCGCCTTTCGATCACGGACGGCCTCACCTATCGCGGCGACGAGTACGCCGTGCGCCAGCTCGTCTCGATCCTGCTCGACAACGCGGTCAAATACGCGCTGCCGGATTCGCCCATCGAATTCTCGCTCGAAAAGGCGAAGCGCGGTGTCGTCCTCCGCTCGTCGAACGCCTGCGAGGATGTTGCTCCGGAAAACGCGCAGAAGCTCTTCGACCGCTTTTACCGTGCCGATCAATCCCGCTCGTCGGGCAGCGGCTTTGGCATCGGCCTTTCCATCGCGCGCTCGATCTCCGAGGGGCACCACGGCTCCATCCGCGCCATCGTGGACGACGGGAAGATTGCCTTCACCGCCGAGCTCAAATAAACGGCTTTTGGGCAAAAAACGCTTCGCAAAAGTTCTGCGAAGCGTTTTTCTTATCAAAGGCTTTTCTCCCCGCCCGTGACGGTCTCGATGGCACAGGCAATGAACTTTTTCGCTGCGGGCGAGGCCTCCCTGAGCGACGGGACGGAGATGCCGAGCGTCACGAACTGCGGCGGGTCGAACGGGACCTCCGCCACCGTACCGCTCCACTTGCGCGAAATCAGCCGCTGGTTGAAGCTGACGCCGAGCCCCGCCTCGACCATGTTGTAGGTCGTGAAGCCGTCGCGCGTCGTAAAGCAGGTCTGCGGGTGCAGGTCGTGCTGCTCGAGCAGGCGGTCCTGATCGGTGTCGTGATTGGGCGAGGTGTGGATGAACGGCTCGTTCTGCAAGCGCATAAGCGGAAAGGCATCCGCCTCTGCCAGCTCGTGCCCGCGCGGCAGCCACGCGACGAGCTCGTCACGAAAGACAGGCAGCCAGTCGTACTTGTCGCCGTGCATCTGCGCGCCGAAGCAGCAGTCGACCGAGCGCTCGTTCAGCCAGCGCGCCATCTCGAGGTTGCCGCCCTCCTGCATGCGCACGGTCACGCCCGGATAGCGGGCGCGGAACGCCGTCAGGATCTCTGGCATCCACAGGGCCGAAATGCTGTAATAGCAGCCGATCGTCAGCGAGCCCTTTGACACGCCGCCGATCTCCGCGCTGAGCTGCTCGGCGTTGTGGTGCGCGCGCACGACCTCGCGCAGCAGCGGCAGCATGAGCTTTCCGTTTTCCGTGAGCTGCACGCCCTTTTTGCTGCGAAGAAACAGCGGAAAGCCGAGCTCTTCTTCCAGCGTGCCGATCATGCGCGTCACGCCCGACTGCGTGTAGCCCAAAAGCTCCGCCGTGGCCGTCAGGCTGCCGAGCTCTGCCGCGGCAAGGAACGCCTCGCATTTGACCGCTTCCATACGCCCTCCTATCCATGATTTTATATCATGTTTTTCATTTCAAATAACCGTTTGCGTCATGTTTTCTCTTATTCTACAATAGCAGTCAGAAACCGTCAATCCTGTTTTTGAAACGAGGTCTTTTTTCATGGAGCATCGTCTTTCTTTTTCCTGCGACTATCTTGAGGGCGCGCATCCCGCCATCCTGCAGCGCCTGTGCGAAACGAATTTTGCGCAGACCGCCGGTTACGGCACGGATGAATACTGCGAATCCGCGCGCGAGAAGATCCGCGCCGCTTGCGGCGCGCCGAACGCGGAGATTCACTTCCTTGTCGGCGGCACACAGACGAACGCGACCGTCATCGACGCGCTGCTGCGCTCTTACGAGGGTGTGATCGCCGCGGACACGGGGCACATCAGCGTGCACGAGGCCGGCGCCATCGAGTTCGGCGGGCACAAGGTGCTCACGCTGCCGCAGGAGAACGGCAAGATCACCGCATCCCAAATCCGCGCACTGCTTGATCAGTACGAGGACGACGCGAACCGCGACCACACGGTCATGCCCGGGATGGTCTACCTCTCCCAGCCGACGGAGTACGGCACGCTCTATTCCAAAAAGGAGCTCGCGGCCATCAGCGCGCTCTGCCGCGAAAAGCGCCTGCCGCTCTATATCGACGGCGCGCGCCTTGCCTACGCGCTCGCCTGTCCTGAAAACGACGTGACACTGCGCGACCTTGCCGCGCTGTGCGACATTTTCTACATCGGCGGCACGAAATGCGGCGCGCTGCTCGGCGAGGCGGTCGTCATTCCCCAGCCGGGGCTCATTCCACACTTTTTCACCATCATCAAGCAGCACGGCGCGCTGCTCGCCAAGGGACGGCTGCTCGGCATCCAGTTCGACACGCTCTTTACCGATGGGCTCTACGAGCGCATCGGCGCAGACGCCGTTCGCTACGCCGACGCTATCCGGCGCGCGATGGCGGAAAACGGCTATTTGCCCTGTTTCCCCTCCCCGACGAACCAGAGCTTCTGCATCGTCAGTGAGCAGCAGCGCAAAGAGCTCGCCGAGCGCGTGGACTTCTCCGTCTGGGAGCAATATGACGAGACGCACAGCATCATCCGCTTTGCCACAAGCTGGGCGACGCGGGAAGAGGATGTGAACGCGCTCTGTCGCATCCTGCGCGAGTGCGCCGCGCAGGAAAAGGTAGCGTCCTAAAATCAAAAAAGAGCTTTCTCCGATTTTCAGGAGAAAGCTCTTTTTATTTCATTGCGCTGCGCTCAGTTCTTTTTCATCATCTGTTCATCCTGCTGCAAAAGCTGCTGCGTGATGATATCGAGCTGACGGTGCTTGGCCATGCGGTCGGCGATGTTGTTCTGCACCAGCTCCGTCTCCTGATGGCCGCGGAAGGACAGCTTGAGCATAATCGGCGTCAGGATCGTGCCGCATACGACCGTGATGACGACCGGCGTCATCATCGCGGGCGACAGCACACCCATCGAAAGGCCGCGGTTGGCGACGATCAGCGCGACTTCGCCGCGGCAGGCCATGCCCACGCCGACCTGGATGCTCTCGCGCGTGGTGAACTGGCACGCCTTGGCGCCAAGGCCGCAGCCGAGGAGCTTCGAGATGATCGAAACAAGCAGCAGCAAAATCGAGAAGACGACTATGCCGCCCGTCAGACCCGTGATCTGCACATTGATACCGATGCTCGCGAAGAACACCGGCGTGAGCAGAAGATACCCGAGGGGGTTGTACTTCGTCTGGATGTAGGTGCCCTTGGGCGTGCACGCGACGGCAAGGCCCGCGGCGTAAGCGCCCGTGATATCAGCGACGCCGAAGAACTTCTCGGCGCAGTAGGCCATCACAAGGCACAGGACAAAGGCGAACACGGAGTTTCTGTGGCTGGCCCAACCGTGCTGACGCTTGAGCATCCAGCAGAAGATGCGGTTCGCGCCAAAGCCGACCACGAAGGCAAAGACGAAAAAGCCCACGATCTTGAGGAGCACCATGCCGATGCTCTCGTCACCGCCGGCAAGGCTGCAAACGAGCGTCAGGGCGATCAGGCCGAGCACATCGTCGATGAGCGCGGCGGCCAAAATCGTGTTGCCGACCTTGGTCTCGAGCTTTTTCATCTCCTTGAGCGTTTCGACCGTGATGCTCACGGACGTGGCCGTCAGGATGGTGCCGATGAAGATATTTTCAATAAAGCCGGTGCTCTCGATGAGTCCGAGCTCATCCGCGCCCCAGGCAAGCGCCGTGCCCATGAGAAACGGCACGACCACGCCGAGGACCGCGACCATGAAGCCCGCCTTGCCGCTGTGCTTGAGCTCGTTGACGTCCGTGCCCATACCGGCGGAGAACATCAGCACGATGACACCAAGCTCGCTGAGCTGCTTGGTGAACTCTGTTTCCGAAAGAAGGCCAAGGCCCGCGGGGCTGAGGATCAGGCCCGCGATCAGCGCGCCCACGACCTGCGGCATCTGAAACTTCTGCGCAATGAGGCCCAGAATCTTCGTGCTCAGCAGGATCAGCGCAAGATCCAGCAAAAAGTGATACGACATATTGATTTCCTCCCAAACTCTCTGATCTCTATCCAAATTCTTCCGTTTCATTTCGCGAGGCTCTATTCTAACTTCTTTTTTTCTTTTTTCAACAGTCAGAATCACCAAGGAAACGGAAGAATTCCTGCACAGCTCAGGCAAAATGCAATATATCTTTCATTTTTAACGTGAAATGTTTGCTTTGATTCCGTTTCCATAGCCGTTTTCACAAAAAGCAGCGCCAAATGCGGCGTTAAGAAGCCGTAAAATATGGACAGATTCATTGAATTTCTCTATGATTTACAGGGATATCGTCTATATTGTCCACACATCGCGCACATTTTGTCGCTCACGCCCATTTTGCATCTTTTCCTGCATTTTGCGCATTTTCGTCGCACAATGCGCCGTTTCTCCCCTTGCCGCGGCGGCGCGGGCGTGGTAAAATCGGCCTTGTGACATGAACAAAGGAAAGGACGAGCCATGAATCAGAAAGAACTCAATGAACTGCGCCGGCGCTTCCGGCTCGATAAGAATAATTTCAGCCGCGTGTACGGCTGCTATGTGAACTCCAACCGTGAGATCATTGCGTGGGTCGATACCTCGATGGGCCTCATGCGGCAGGAGGAGCAGGAGATGTACCTGGGCCTTCTCAAAAAGTCCCTCTCCGGCACGCTTGGCAAGAACCTCATCGACGTGGTGTTCTCCACGCAGCAGGTCGCCGACAGCGATGAGCACCGCCTCTTGCAGACTCTTCGCCAGACGGAGCTCAAGGACCCCGCCTCGCGCGAAACGCTCTGCCGCCAAATCATCGACTGCATCGACATGGGCGAGACAAACTATCTCATCCTCCTCGCCGCCGACGCCTACGACGTGCCGCACCGCAGCAAGGATGACGAGATTCAGGCCGACGCGTCGAGTGAGGTCTTCAAGTACTTTGTCTGCTCCATCTGCCCCGTCAAGGCCCCGACGCTCGAACTGCGCTACGACCTTGACCAGAGCGAGTTTCACTCAAGCTCCACCGGCTACATCGCGACCTCGCCCGAGCTCGGCTTCCTCTACCCCGCGTTCGACAACCGCACGGCGAACATTTACAATGTGCTGTTCTACTCGAAAAACGCCGCGGAGATCCATCAGGAGGTCATCGACGCGCTGTTCCACGTCGACCCGCCGATGTCTGCCGAGGAGCAGAAAAACGCCTTTGGCTCGGCGCTTGCCGACGCGCTCGACAAGGATTGCAGCTACGATGTCGTCCAGTCCGTGCACGAGCAGATCAGAGCGCGCATCGAAGATCACAAGGAGAGCAAAGACCCCGAGCCGCTTGAAATGACGGCGGGCGACGTCGGCGGCATCCTCGCCAACAGCGGCGTGAACGACGAGCAGATCGCAGCGTTCCAGCGCGAGTGCGATGAGCAGTACGGCGAGAACGCCGCGCTGAACCCGAACAACATCATCGAGAGCAAGAAGTTTGAGATCACGACCCCCGAGGTCAAAATTTCCATTGCACCGGAGAACAGCTATATGATCGAAGCGCGCGTCATCAATGGCCGCAAATACCTCCTCATCCCCGCCGACGACGGCGTGGAGGTCAACGGCATCGGCGTGAACATCCCGGGTCTTGCAAAAGAGGAATAAAAAAGGAGAGAAGCCGCGGCTTCTCTCCCTCTCTTTTTGACCATTTACGCCTTGCTCTTGTAGAGGTCAGCGATGATGTCGGCGCACTTGTCGATGCCGAGCTCGCCGCTGTCGAGCGTGATGTGGTAATTCTGCGCGTAGCCCCACTTCATGTTCGTGTAGAAGCGGTGATAGGCCGCGCGGCGCTTGTCCTTGTCGCGCAGGCGCTGCTCGGGCGACTGCTCGCGCTCGCCGTAGACCTCGACGATGCGCTTGGCGCGGAACGCCATATCCGCGTGGATAAAGACCTTGAGGCACTTGGCCTTGTCCTGCAAAATGTAGTCCGCGCAGCGGCCGACGATGACACAGGGGCCCTTTTCGGCAAGCTCGCTGATGACGCGGCACTGAATTTCCCATAGGATGTCCTCGTTCGTCGGGCCGAACGCGCGGTTCGAGAGCGCTGAGGACAGGAAGCCGCCGGGTGTGTACTCGCCCGCCTCCTTGACATAATTTTCTGCAAAGCCGCTCTCCTTGGCGATCTTCTGGATGAGCTCTGAGTCATAGCAGGGGATGCCGAGCTGCTCTGCAACCTTTTTGCCGACCGTGCGGCCGCCGCTGCCGAATTCACGGCTGATGGTGATAATATGATTCATAATACAGTTGCTCCTTCCGTATTGAGTTCCCAATACGTTTTTACAATCATACCCGCCGCGATGACGAAAGTCAACACATCCGACACCGGCATGGAGTACAGCACGCCGTCAAGGCCGAAAAAGCGCGGCAGCAGCAGTGCAAAGCCCACGCCGAACACGACCTCGCGCACCATGGAGAGCATCGTGGATGAGAACGCCTTGCCCACGGCCTGCAAAAAGATGAAGCAGGCCTTGTTCACGCAGGCGAGCACCATCATGCAAAGATACGTGCGGAATGCCTTGATCGCAAAGTCCGTGTAGTAGCTGCTCTCGTTCGCCGCGCCGAAGACGGCGATGAGCTGACGCGGGAAGCCCTCGGCCAGAATGAGCGCGACGGCGCCGACGATTGCCTCGCAGAGCAGGAGCTTTGTAAAGAGCTCACGCACGCGCGTCTTTTTCCCCGCGCCCATGTTGTAACCTACGACGGGAATGCAGCCCGCCGCCATGCCGACGACGATGGAAATGACGATCTGGAAGAACTTCATCACAATGCCGACGACGGCCATCGGGATCTGCGCGTACTGCTCCTGCGAGAATATCTCATCCAGCGCACCGTACTTGCGCAGCATGTTGTTGATGGCCGCCATCGCCGCGACGAGGCTGATCTGCGAGAGAAAGCTCGTGATGCCGAGCGTCAGCATCCGGGTACAGAGGCTTGCGTGCAGGCGGAAGTCTCCCTTCCCCGGCTTGACGGTCTTCATGCGGCAGAGGTACCACACCGCGAGCGCCGCTGTGACGATCTGGCCCAACACGGTGGCGACCGCCGCGCCCATCATGCCCCACTTACATTCAAAGATGAAGATGGGGTCTAAAATGATGTTGAGCACCGCGCCCGCGAGCGTGGAGATCATGGCGAACCGCGGGTTGCCGTCGGCACGGATGACAGGGTTCATCGCCTGACCGAACATATAAAACGGGATGCCGAGCGAGATATAGAAGAAATACTCCTGCGCGTAATGAAAGGTCTCCTCGTTCACCGTGCCGCCGAACATCGAGATGATAGCGTCGGCGAAGATGAGGTACAGCGCCGTGAGCACAAGGCTGCTCGCGACCGACAATACGACCGCGCTGCCGACGCTCTTTCTTGCCTCTCCCACTTCGCCCTTGCCGAGCGAAATGCTGACGAACGCGCAGCAGCCGTCGCCGATCATCACGGCGATGGCGAGCGCCACGACCGTGAGCGGAAAGACGACGGTGTTTGCCGCGTTGCCGTAGGAACCGAGGTAGCTTGCGTTGGCGATGAAGATCTGGTCGACGATGTTATAGAGCGCGCCGACGAGCAGCGAGATGATGCACGGGACGGCATAGCGCCGCATGAGCTTTCCCACGCGCTCCGTCCCCAAAAACTGGTTTGTGTTTTCCATGGTGGTCTTCCTCCTGCACATAAAAATAAGAGATGCGTTCTGCCGGATCAATCCGGACTTACGCATCTCTGCTGCACGATTTGACTATGAAGTTGTCTTCTCCCTCCTTTTGCCGTAAAAAAGCGTGCGGCGTTTCTGCAACCGGATTTACGCAGAAACGCCACACGCTGTGAATTGATTTTATCAAATTGTTTCGAGCATTTCAAATGTTTTTTGCGGCACGGGCCGCAAATTTTTATTTAGTCCTGCTCCATGAAGCTGCGGATATAGGCGATCAGCATTTTCGCCGTGCCCTCGAAGCCGAGCACATCGCTCTTGACGGTCATGTCGTAGCCGCGGGCGTCGCCCCACTTCGTCTCGCAGTAGTAGTTGTGGTAGGACTTTCTGGAGCGGTCGACCTCTTTGATCTCCTCGATCGCGTCCTCGGCAGACAGGCCCTTCTTCTCCATCACGCGGCCGACCTTGGCCTGCTGGTTGCCGCAGATGAAAATGCTCAGCATATTGGGGTTGCCCTTGAGCACCTGGTCGCTGCAGCGGCCGATGATGAGGAAGCTCTCGCCGTTTGCGGCCTTGTCGCGCAGCATGGCGAACGTCTTTTCCGCCACGTTGACTTCAAGAGAATTCGAATACTTGCCGATGCGGCGCGAGGCAAAGAAGTTGACGGGCTTTTCGTCCATCTTGCGGATCATTTCCCCGCTGTAGCCTTCGGAAACGATCTCCTTTTCGATGGAGTCCTTGTCATAGAGCTTGATACCGAGCTCTTGCGCGATCATGTCGGCAATGTAATGGCCGCCGCTGCCGTGCTCGCGGCCAAGGGTGATGATGATCTGGTTTTTCATGGGATCGCACTCCTTTCCTTTTTCCGTTTACAGATAGCGCAGGAATAAGTAGGCCGTGGAGACTGCCATGACAATGATCGTTGCGGGCACACAGTACTTGCAGTAGCGGCCCCAGCCGATGGGATAGCCGCCCTTGGCCGAAGCCGAAGTGCCGACGACGTTGGCGCTCGCGCCGATGGGCGTCGCATTGCCGCCGAGGTCCGTGCCGAGCGAAAGCGCCCAGGCAAGCACGCCGATATCCATGCCCTCTGTCGCGGCGATGGCGCGGATGACAGGGATCATGGTCGCGGCAAAGGGGATATTGTCGACAAAGGCGCTCGTGATGGCCGAGAGCCACAGAATGACGATCACAATAACCGCGATATTGCCCTCACTGACCGAGGTGATGAAGTTCGCGATCATGTTGAGCACGCCTGTCTTTTCAAGGCCCGCCACGGAAACGAACAAGCCGATGAAAAAGAGCAGCGTCTTATAGTCCACGCCCTTAATGATTTCTATAACAGATTTTTTGCCGCTGGTCAAGCCCAAAACGATCAGCGTCAAAATCGCGACGATCACGCCGATGCACGCGACGGAAAGCTCCGTCTGCGCGTGCGTGATGAGCAGCACGACCGCCAGCAGGAAAACGCCTGCGCTCGCAAGAAATGCCTTCTTGTTCGTGATGGCCGTCGAAGGCTCGGGACAGGTGACGGGGCCGCCGTTGGCATGCTCGGCGCGCTCAAGTTCCTTGCGGAAGCAGAGCGTGAAGTAAATGAGCATGAACACAAAGCAGATCGCCACGACCGCGCCGGTATTTTCGATGAAGTCGAAGAATGTGTAGCCGAGCGAGGTGCCGATGATGATGTTCGGCGGGTCGCCGCACATCGTGGCCGCGCCGCCGAGGTTCGCGCAGAAAATTTCAGACAGGATCATCGGCACGGGGTCGAATTTCATCGTCTGCGCCAGTTCGAGCGTGACGGTGGCGAGAAACAGCACGACCGTGATGCTGTCGATGAACATCGACAAAAACGCCGAGAGCGACATAAAGCAGATGAGCAGCGGCACCGTGCGGTAGTGTACGAGCTTGGCAAGCGTCAGGCACAGCCAGCGGAAAAAGCCCGCCTTGCCGAGGCCCTCGACCATGATCATCATGCCGGCGATAAACAGGATCGTCGACCAGTTGATGCCAGCGGTGCTCTCCTCACTTGCGCCGTACCAGAATGTGCTCTGGAAAAACGCGCCGAGGTTGAGCGTCTCCCAGATGGCGCTCATCGAGCGCATGCAGACGCCGAACACCAGCACGAGCACGAGCGCGCCGCTCCCGAGCGTAATGTAATGCCGTTCAAACTTATCGAGGATAATAAGCAGGAACATAGTGACAAAAATGCAGATGGCAATGATCTGAGCAAACATGTTATTCCTCCCTGTGCTGTGGAATTCCCAGCGCGAGTCATTATATCGGTCTCTTACGCGGAAGCGAAATGTTATCTTGACATGGAGGATATGTCATTTTTCTATGCCGTCCGAATTTTCCTGATTTCATGCGGCTTTTCGACGGTGTTTACTTTTCGTCAAGGTTCTGTTCTTTTTTCCCGAATACGCTTGCGCCGCCGCTTCGCTTCTGTTACAATCAGTCTTGCCGTCCGCAAGGTGCGGACGAATGCTTTTCTCTTCCGTCAAATTTTACGCAGTCAGGTTCCTCGCCGCCGCGCAGAACCCCAATCATTTCTTTTTCAGAGGAGCTTGCCTATGAACATCAGCTACGACAGCTACCGCGTCTTTTATTACGCCGCCAAATACCGCAGCTTTTCGCAGGCCGCCGCGGCGCTCTACAGCAACCAGCCCAACGTGACACGCATGATCCGAAAGCTCGAATCCGAGCTCGGCTGCGCGCTGTTTTTCCGCTCGCCGCAGGGCGTGCGCCTCACGCCCGAGGGGGAGAAGCTCTACACGCACATCGCCGTCGCGTTTGAGAGCATCGAGGCAGGCGAAGAGGAGGTCCTCTCCGACCAGAGCTTGCAAAGCGGTATCGTCCACATCGCAGCGAGCAGCCTTGCCCTGCGCACGCGGCTTTTGCAGGTGCTCGCGCGCTACCGGCGCGCATACCCGCACGTGCGCATCTGCCTGACGAACCACTCTGCCTCCCACGGCCTCGCCGCCGTGCAGAACGGCCTTGCCGACTTCGCCATTCTGGCAGAGGGCGCGTCCGTGCCGGATTCGCTCACGGCGCAGAAGATCGACGAAATTCAGGAGATCCCCATCTGCGGCCCGGCGTTTTTGGAGCTCACCGAGGAGCCCGTTTCGCTCAAAAGGCTTGCCGACTACCCGATCATCAGCTTGACGGAGGGGACATCGTCGCACGACTTTTATGCCGAGCTCTTCCTGCGCCACGGTCTTTCGTTCAGCCCCGATGTGGAGGTCGAGACCACGGCACAGGTGCCGCCCGTGGTGCAGAGCGACCTTGGCGTCGGCTTCGTGCCGCGCGAGATGCTTTACGGCACGCCGGAGGCAAGCGGTATCTACCCCATCATGCTCGAAGAGCCCATTCCCGCGCGCAGCGTCTTCCTCTTCCAGCGCAAGACGCAGCCGCTGAGCATCGCCGCCAAAAAGCTGCGGCAAATGCTGCTTGAAGACGCGCCGCAGGAGAGTGGAAAATAATCAGACAAAGTCCCGCCGGTTTCGAACCGGCGGGACTCTCCTTTTCGTTTTACAGGTTCAGCAGCGTTTCGCTCAGGCGCTTGCCGGCGCTTCCGGCAAAGTCCTCCGCCCGGCGGATGCGCAGGAACGACGCGCCGTAGATCATGCGCTCG
>OLYC01000912.1_pt1 | contig 22239 bp, 15 predicted proteins | sample 1674271 | NCBI WGS metagenome assembly OLYC01 (sample SAMEA103958154, study PRJEB25191) | human gut metagenome
TCAACATTTTCCATTATTCGCGATTCGCACATTTCCGCAAGTTTCGGAGCGTTTGGGCGAATTTTGTACTCAATGAAGTTCTTCAAAGCTGATTTGACCATTGCTCTGCTGGGCCTTTTTGGAAGAGCCTCTGCCACGCTTTCGGAAGCTCTGGTCAAACGGCTGGACCTTTTTGGGTTCGTCAGAATTCTGCTGCTTTTCATTTGCCGGTTTCTTTTGCGATTTTGCAGGAGCCTCTTTGGATGGCTGCTTCTGTTTAGGTGCCTTTGCCGAATCCTCCTTGGGACTTGATTTTGAAGTGCTCGTCCGCTTATCCGTGATGGGTTTCTTAGGCTTCTTCACTTCTTTTGAAGGTTCGACCTTGCGAGTAATGTTAAAGCCTGCGAGAGCCGCTTCCCTGTCTGCTTTTGGGCGCTGAGCTGGTGCTACCGGTTCAGCTTTTGGTTCAGCTTTTGGTGTCTGAGGAACATCAGGCTTTTGGGGTCGGGGCTGAGTCGGATGGCTCTCAACGGGTTTTGCGGATTCGTGAGGTTCAACTTTAGGCTCGGTCGCTGCTGCTTTGAGAGTGCCGAACGCGTTCGTCTTCTTTGCGGGAATTTCAGGGGCGTTGTCCTGCATAGATGGTTCTTGTTCTAATGTGGGGGCGTCAACGATATCAGGTTCAGGAGGAGCAGGGATATCGAAGTCCATCATATCCATATCCGGTTTCTCTTCATGCTCATCCACATCATCGGGAGGATTGAATACGTTAGCATCATCGTCCGCGAACGGGTCCTTTTCATCATCCATGTCAATGCCGCTGGGGTCAAATGACAGACCAGCGTGGGAATCAGAATTTTCGGCGAAGGGGTCCTGCGTATCGTCATCATCCACAGGCAAGTCAAAGACCGACTCTTTTTCGGGCTTCGGTTCGGGCTCCGGCTCTGGCTCAAAGATGTCCGCAGAATCAAAAGGCTCAGCGATATCTGCATTTTGGGGAGTCGATGCTGCTTTAGGGGCAGGAGGAACGATAGGCTCAGATTCATCTGCCAGAACGTCAAGGATTTCGGAAGGCTCCGGGTTGATTTCGGTGTGGATATTTACCTTGACATTTACAGGTTCTTTGTTGTCGATTGGAGTGGCTGTCTCGACCGTTCCAGGACTCTTGGGCGGTTCTTTTCGAGATGTTTCAGCATGTGCTTCTTGATGCTGCTCATAGTCTCTATCCGACTTGCCTTTGTCCTGATATTTTTCAGAAATTCCTTCAAGGATAATAGACGCCTGAGATGCGACAACATCAGAATCCGAGTTCTTCTCTTTTACCTGTTTTGGACGCTTAATGAATTCGCAGGAATCAAACCAAAGCTCGTCATCTAATAGAGGAATATTCAGATAAATCAGCAAAGAGGCAGATACTATCGTGATTACCGATACCCACCAAGTCAATGGATACAGGATAAGAGAAAAGCCATAGAGCACGAAAGCAATATTGCGAGCTGTGCGGCAATTTGTTTTGAGCGTTTCTTCTTTCGCACCGTCAAATTCCGGGTATGAATCGTTCTTGCCGGGTTCATGATAAATAATGTAGCAGTGCTTGCCGTTGACTTTGTATTGAAGCAGAGTTACGACCATGGGCTCGTTTCCGCACGCTATCAAGGCTTCCTTGAATTTCTTTACCTCGTGGCGATTCAGACGCAAAGCAACATAATCCTTACAACCAGGAACTTCTAATTTAAGAGCCGTGTTGCCGGTATCCGTCACAACGATTTCAAGTGCCGTTGCTTCCAACAATTTACTGCGTCTTTTATAGGTTTTACCCATAACCACGATTTCCGTCAGAGTTCTTGTATCCTTGGTTACCCTGCATGAGAACAGGCAGCATACGAAGCATAAAAGAACAATCATCGGAAAGTTCATTCCGTATCACTGTCCTTCTTGTGGTTTCTGTTATCCAACACAATCAGCCTGGGTTTATTGGCAACGTTCTGGAAGTTTACTTTCTTCACGCTTGCGCCAACTTCTTGCGTTGCGGTCTGCTCTTGAACCGGTTCCAGTGCTTTTTTTGCGGTCGAGGAAGCCGGAAAGCACTGCTCGATACTGACGAGCGTTTCGTTGTTCATTCCCTTATCGTCTTCAAGGCAAAACAGCATGTTGTAGGTTCCACCAATATGGTAGTCACGGTCCTTTTGCTTTACGGTGAGGAAGATGTCGTGGGAAGCTGTGTCGCGAAGCGGATTCCCCTCTTCATCTACCGGGACAAACCGCCAAGTCTCTTTAATGCCGGTCATGTCACGCTGCTGGTCAGCCGAGACGGCCAAAGCCTTTACCGTGACATATTTCCCGTCTTTCGCCCTCTGTACAACTCCAAGATATTCCACGACAAAATACCCGGCCACGAAAAGTCCAGCAGCAATGAGCACAATCCTTCGTGTATACAGAGCAAAGATAAGGCCAAGAGCTGCACTGCCAGCAGCACAGAGAGCGTATTTGATTTTCTGCGAGTTAATCATTCTGTTCATTTTCTATTTAAGCGAGAAAGCCCAACCGACGCAAAATCGGCTGGGCTTTTTACTGCTGCATTCTTTACTTGTTGGCAAGAAGCGGCATCAGCCCCGCTTATCCTCCTTTTTGAAGTTGATTTGTGTAAGCTGATACCGATTCACTGAGCATTCTGAGTCAGCGGATAGCCGCCGGAATCCAGAAGTGCAGTCAGAGTGCCATCGGTGAGATTTGCGGTAGACAGAGGAACATTATATTCTCTACCATCTGCGGTCTTAACGCTGGCGTAGAATTCAATGGTGACATCGCCGCTCATGTCGATATCGCCGAGAGCCTTCGTTGCAGTGTCGGTATTACCCGATGCAGGCTGATTAACAGTAGGCTGAGGCGTAACGACATCATCACTATTGGAATTTTCAGATACGGGAGGTACGCCAACCTGATGTCCAGTCACAGCGGTCAAAACCCCATTCATGCCATCATAGATGGATGGAACAAAAGCATAACCAGCCACGCCGCCAACGATGACGATTGCCAGAATCGCTGCAATGACCTTATTGTTCTTCTTCTGCGTAGGCTGAGCCGGTTTCGCAGGAGCCTGAACCGGGGCCTGTGCCGCGTGATGAACGCTGCTTGCAGGCTTCTCTTTCTTACCCTTGCCAAGCCCAAACTTCTTCTTAGGAAGCTCTGCCGCCGTTTCCTGCCGCATCAGCTCCTGAGCAATCATCGTCTGGCGAGTAGCCGTCATCTGGTCCGGAAGGTTATCGGGGTCAGGAATATAGGGAACAGATGTGGTTGGTTGGGAAGACTGCTGAACGGTGTCCGCTACAGGTGCTTGATACCCGGCCGACTGTGCATTCTGTACGTTCTGAGCAGGCACACCATACTGCATTGTGGTCTGCGGAGCCTGAACAGTGGGCTGAACTGCAGGCTGAATGACGGGCTGAGACTGAACGCGGGTAATATGGGGCTGAGACGCGGCAGGCTGCTGTACAGGGGCCTGAGCCGGAGCTTCTGCCGCGCGTTTCTTTGCGAGCAGTGCATCAACTACTTCCTGCTTGACCTTTCGAATCGTACCGTCCGGCATAACGCAGGTGCGGTCTGCGTAGACATTGGCCGGAACTTTCTGGCCGTTAATGGTAACATGGACAACGCCAATAGGCTCGCCCAGAATCGGATTCGATTCCATGGAAAAAATCTCCTTTCAATAGTTGTGGGGTTATGTATTAACGCGAAACATTTGAGCAATCGTGTCAGCAAACCAGTGCAGCAAAACATTTGCAATATCTGCAACATATGGAATCAAAAAGCCACGTTTAAGAGTCCCAGACATGCAGCATAGGACAAAAGCTAAGCAAGCCAAAAGAAGAATTGCCCAAATCAAAATAAAGATGTACTTGCCGAATCGGCCAAGGAATATCCAGCCGCCGCCCGAATCAGATTTCCTGTTATTGCATTCAGGGCAAGAAGCCGTTAGATTTCGGATATTGTTGATGTCATCGTTCGGAACAAGGATTCGGTACGCCCGATGCTCGTTAGCCAGATTGATGGAAATGATATGGTCAACCTGCATCGAATTGCGCGTCATAATGCGTCCACAATACGGGCACATGTAGAACTTTCCAAAAGTTCCGGGGTGATTCAAGACATACCGGTATCGGTAATCCTCAGACCGTTTATACTTTTTCCGGTGATTAGCCATGGCAGGCAGCCGAATGGACCCAAGGATGCTCCGGCGGAACACGGCGCTTCGGGAACCCTTCCGGCAGATGGTCCGGGAACTTGGTGCCGTCAGAATTCGTGCCACCGTTGAGCTTTTCCCATTCGTGTTCCCATGCAGAGAACTCCAGGCCGTGAGACATTTCCCACAAGGACAGTTCCCCGTAAGAGATACCACCCATTTCAGAGAGCTTTGCTCTCATAGCCAATTCCTGTGCGCTCGTAACAGTTTTATTAGATGCTTTCATTTTTTCCTCCTCGCGCTTTGCCTGTTCTCTTCTCATTTTGGCTTCCGCATTGCTGCGATGTGCTGCATTGCGCCGGTTCTGAGCGTAGCACGCAGAGCAAAATTGACGGTTCCCCAGGCTGAAAATCGGTGTACCGCAGATGCGGCAGTGTGTAAGATAACCATTGTTGCTTGCCATTTTCGCTAACCTCCTGCCATTAGTCGAAATTACAGTCTCGATTTTACGTGTGTTTTATCGACCCCATATCCCTGATGATGGGACACGAGGTTAATACATACTTATGGGTTATTTACCAAACCAAGCTGAAATTCGATTAGTCGAAACTCCAGTCTCGATTTTGGGTAACAGAAAACTAATCCTTGCTAAGCAAAGATAGCAAAGACTCAATATCGCATCCCCACAAAAGAGCAGAGAGTGCGGTATATGCGCGATGTTTCTTTTCGCAAAAGTAAGAGCTGTTGATTCCTACTTGTTTGGCGAGAGTTGCTTCATCGGTTCCGTTCGGGCCATACTTCTCATTGACGACGAGCATCAGCACATCGTAGAGTTTCGAGTCACCGTCCGGGAACTGTTTCAGCAGCTCGATTGCGCCGCCAATCAGCTTTGCATACTGCAAAAGAATCTGTGCCTGAGCATAGCGTGCATCTGATTTATGGTCAGATGCATCCAACTGATTGCCAGCAGTTGCAATCAAGCGCAGGGTACTGTTTCCGTCAACGCTTGACGGATGCGTGATACGGGAATATTCACGAAGCAGTACCTCTGTGTTGTGATAGAGATAAGCAGCTTCAGCGCCCTGGACAACTCCCTCATTGGGAGCCAACTGGAGAATCAGTTCCTTGATGGCTTCGCCGCCGACTTTCGTAATATCTTCGATGATTCCATCAAAGTTATTCCGAATCATAACGGCAGATACCGGGTCGCTGTCCAAAATAGAGCCACGAAGCATTGCCATTGCCAGTGAAATGCGGGCTGGCTTGCAAGGCTGAACACTCCGGAATACCGCCCGATTCATCGCATCATCAACTGCATCCACCAGCTGTTGGCATCTCGCAAAGAAAAGTTTACGCATTTCCAGATGTAAACGAGGCTTTACGTAACCTGTGCTGTTTTCCAACAGTGACTGAATCTCCGAGATGTTACGGACTGAACCATCCGTATCCATATCATGGAGCTGTTCAATCATAGCATCGATATCTCGTGCTTTGAGAATCCAGTTCAATGCCGGATAGCACATCAAGGCAATGACAACGAATTTTTCGTCGGTTCCTTTTTGCGCCATCCGGTTCGCGCATCGGGCAAACACCCTATTGCGGTTCGTGCCGTTGTTGTAGGCAATAAAAGTTCGATTGATGTTCACAACAATTCCCTCCGAGGACAGGATGGAACTCAAGAAAGCTTTCAGTTCAGCATCCGAATCCACAACCAGATTATTTTCCAGTGCCATCATTCATTTTCCCCCTCTCCCCTGTTTTCCTCAAAATATTCAAAAGTTCAGCTCTCGCGTCGCTTTTGATGGTTTCACCAAGCATTGTATTTTCAGACATGTGCAAATCATAATGATTTTCTTTGCAAAGATTGAAGATTTTCTGGCACGTTCGGAAACTATGTACTGGTAAATCGGACCCAAACCGAATATTTCGTTCAAAATTCTCATAATTCTCAATGCTTCTTGCACAGGAAGTATAGACAAAAACAGAAGCTCCGTCTTCAAATTTTAGGTTCTCGCTGACCGTTCCATCAAGAATGTCGTACAGTTCTTTCAAGAAGCCGTCGCCCATGACCTTGTTATTCGCACCGTTCTGAACACGATGGTGAATCACGATGTCGCCGGTGATGGGTACTTCACTTCTTGTGATGCTTGTCGTTTCGTTTGGAATCCTTGCCTGTTCAATGTACACAACGATAAGTCTTTTGTTCGATACCATAAAAGCACTTCCTTGATACAGTGATTGTTATTGATTCTTGTATTCAGTTGATATTCTTGTTTTTGGTTGAAATTCCAGTCTCAATTTGGAGTATAGTCGTTCGCAAACAATCGTGAACCACTATCTCAAATGATATCCAATTCGCACAAACGCGCAAGAATGCTTTTCAATGAATGAGACACCATATCTTGTATCATGTTTGCATTATAACACAATATATAGTGGTTTGCAAGAGCAAATTGCATATATGACCACAATATATAGTGTGTGCCAAAATTTTGAGCACACTATATGTATAATTTGCTATCTAGCAAAATTCAAAACATTGCAATATGATGGACAGCGGTCGCAAAACTGTTGATACTATTGAATTAAATTGCGTTTCATACAACTTTGTGATATACTGTATATAGGGGTATGCTCCCATGAAATACTGTCAGGAGGTGCATGAGTTTGACAAATCAAGATATAGACATTTCCATGGATAACGTTGTTCAATACGCAAATCAAATTCGGATGCCGCTTGATTCGTGGAACAAAGAAACTCAGAAACAGATATTGTCTGTAATGGAAGCTCAGAGAATAGCGTCAGGGCTAAATGTTACGACATTCTACAACACGCTTCTCGGTTCGACATGCTCTTATAAAACCATCCAACACATTCGGGAAGGCACGAAGCAGATGCCGCTCGAGTTGGTGTTGGCGTTCTGTTATGTTTTCCACTACGACATTTCAGAACTCATCAATATTCAGAGTGAAAAAGACCGAGCAGAGCGTTTTGGTGATTACATGCAGATAGGCGCTGCTATTGAAGCTCTTGGTCCCCATATTATCTATAATGCCGCATCGGATATTGCCAATCTCAATAAAGAAGACCCTTCCACGGCTATGGTAAGGCGTCGCTGCGCACAAATTCTCACTGCTTTTGCACAGAATCTTCAAAACGAAAATAAAGCAAAAAAAGAGCAAGACAAATAATCCAACAAGCAAAAAGAGCCCCGTACAATCCAGTTCAAGTCTGGTGTACGGGGTTCTTGTTTTTTAATAAAATGCGTCTGCCATAGACAGCAGCACATCCATATTTCCATCGGAAGCCGCCGGTTCATCCGGTTCCGGCATCTGCTTGCTTATGGGACGCTCAAGAGGCTTTGGCTGTCTTGGCGGCGGAGAAGGCTCAGATTTATGTGCTCGGGAAGGTTTCTTTACCACTATATCTTGTTTAGAAACTTGCGATTCAGGAACCTTAATCGCAGAACCGGAATACAGATATTTGCGCAGTGCCGTCTCAACGGCTTCTTCTACCACAATGCGAAGTTCTGCAGCAGAAATGCCCTGCTCAGAGCCTACGCTTTCGGGAACACCCTGTAGAGAATTCAAAAGCGCATCTACTATAGTCGGCGTCCGCTTTCCATATCCTGCATTTTTAAGGATATCGTAAGCAGCTTTCTGCTTCGGGTCTGTGAGATTAAAGTAAACCGGCAACCGTACCTGATTGTTCTTATCTTGTTGCGATGATGCCAAGGTATATCACCCCGCAATCAACGATTTTCGGCAGCCAACCTGCTTTCTGCCATCATTTTATAGCCAATCGCGTTGGCGCGAGGGTCGTCGATGAAGAGATAATCATCACGACCGAGTTCGCTCTCAATGACGGGACGCATCAAGATAGAGCCGCCGCCGATGAACACGGGATAAGATAGCGTCAAGTCAACACCTTTCTCTTTCAGGGACCGAATCAGAGTGTGGGCATAATTCTGTGCGGTCGTGTGAACCACATCATTGAGTTCTTTGCCTGGATTATACCCACAACGAAGAATGTTGTCGATGGTGTAGTCATCCACATCAAGCTGGAAGTGATTACGGACCGCACGTTGAACCTCATCGTACATCTTGATAACGCCGTTGTTGAAACTCTCACAGAAAGCCATATCAACCTGACCGCCACGGCTGAACTTCACAACATCGGTGGTATAACCGCCGATATCGATGATATAAGTATAAGCTTCAGGTCGCGCCATGATTTTGGACATGTAAGGGGCAATCGCAGCCACACCCTGCGGGAAGACCATTACTCGAACGATGCGGATTTCAAAATCCACATTATTGTAAGTGAACACCACACGGCGACCATCACGACCAAAATATTTATCGTACTCCGAAGCAAGGTCGTGAATGTGAGTCGGAGGAAGGCCCATCGCAAGGCACACATCCTGCTTGACCTGCTTCTGGCCAGGACGTACATATCCCATCGCCATCATCTCTTTGGCAATCGCAATGAGAGTCAGAACGTAATAGGACCAGTCCGTCGTTTTATTGTACATATAAGGGATACGAGACTGAGTAAGGGTATAATAGTTGCCGTCAAAGAGAAGCGTATCGGACTTTACTGCCGGAGGAATTGCACCGTGACAGATAAGACCCGAATTGAACGGCTCAGTGTGCGGCGTCTTGATGTTCTTGTTCCCGGTATCAACAGCAATGACCAACGGATTCATAAGCAATTCATCCTCCCCTTTAAACATCTTCCCGGAACGCCAGATAGCGAGCCGTTGCAAGTGCAAGCTGCGCATATTCGCTGTGGATATCCCGGTTCGTGTCAAACTCAATGCCGATGTTGGTCATAGCCTTCCAGGACATCTCAATGTACTTGCGGCAAATCTCGGACTTGCCGTTAATAAGACGGCGAGCGTTCTCTTTCATCGCCTTGGAAAGTTCCGGCTCCGTATAGACGGTCACAGCATGGATATCATGCTCTTCCAGAATCCGGAACATCTCGATAGCACCACGCAGTGCATATTCTGCTTCATCGGCTGCATCTCCGCTGTAAGAGCTCTGAATCAGATTCTTGCCGGTATCAATGCAGAGACCAAATGCACCATACTGATTGTTCTTGTCGAACCGTGCATAGAGGAAAGCATTGGCTTCCTCATCGCCCACAGGCTTGATGTCACTGGAAGAGTTTTCTTCCTCACCGAAATGAGGAGCGCTCATGCCACTCGGCCACTCGGCCGCTTCATCTTCTTGAAACGATTCTTTCTGCGCCCCGTCATTATCCGACATGGTATCCGGCATAACAAACTGTTCGTTCGGAATCTCTGAAGAGAAAGAATCCGAAACAGCAGGGGCTTCAGGCTCGTTCTGAGAGAAGCTCAAAGAGGTTTCAATCGGCTCATCATCCCCCTTGACAGGCTCTGCAGCGTCGTTTTCGATATCGCTCAGGTCAATTTCAATCCCATCGTTCTCGGGCTGAGAAACGCTCTGAGCGGCATTTGCGTCAGGGCTCTTTGCACCGTCCAGAATGTGCTGGAATACGAGGGTGTCATCTTCCTGCTCATTGTCCAGGGAAGGAACGTCGGCAGGCGTAGGCTGCGGTGCCGATGCAGGCTGTGCAGGTGCAGCAGGTTGCGCAGAGGGCTTGGCGGCAGCTGTCGGATTCTGGTCCTGGGTTTTGCTGCTGCGGCGGAACAGAGTGTTGATAAACGGATTCCCGTCCGTAATCTCATCCATCTCCTGTTCCTTAGTTCCCTTCTTTTCCTTTTTCGGTTTAGCAGGCTGCTGCACAGCGCCGGGGTTTCCTTTCGGAATCATAACCTCCGGCTCGTAGTCGTCATCGTACACGCGGTACTTCTCAACAGCGGATTCCTCTACCTTCTTTTTCTGGCGTTCCTTTTCAGCTTCCTCTGCGGCTTTTTCATGTTCACGGTTTGCTTCATTTGCGCGGTTTGCTTTCGATTCATCCAGCCGAGCAAACAAGCTGTTCAAACTGCGGTTCTCAGACATAATTCATAATCCTCCTTCTCAAACATTCGGGGCTTGAGTGTTAGCTTCAGCACTGGGCCCAACTTTGGGCTCAGTCCCAGGCATTGCATTATTGGGCATTGTCTCACTGCTCACGACGCTGGCACATACCGGAACGGTCTTGTCAAGATTGACAGCCTGCTTCAGGCAAGTCGGCCAAACGCAGTAGTCCTTCGCGTCACAGCGCCACGGGCAGCTCCGTTCGGTACATACGGCGCGGACCGTTTTCTTTTGAGCAGCCACCGTAAATGCACCACCAGGCGTTGCACGAATCTCAGAGCGTCGCCGGTCAATCAACTTATCGATGCCACGCTGTACAGCTTCCGGAGTAGTATTCAGCGCAGCGGCAATGTCTTCAACCGAGCGGCCTGCCTTATCCAGTGAATCAATCTGGCCGAGCAAAACTTTCGTCATCTTGGGATGTGTACGAAGCGGTTTATTAGATTCCATCAAAATAAAGCCTCCTGATATTTTATCGTGCCAGGCGCTTCAAGCGCTTGTAATAAAAGAACTTCTCTTTCCAGGGCATGTTCTGTGCCTTGAGTGGGGACTGAGTGAATTTTAGGGCTTTCAGCATTGCTTTCATCTCCGCGTCCTCATTGGCACAGAACAAGCCGATGGTTTCGGGCAAAGCAAGGCTCACAGCAAAATCCAGCATCCCGGTAGCAATCCCGCGCCGTTTATAGGCGTTCTCGACCTTGATGGAGTCGATATAAAGATGTGTCGTAATAGGCAGGACCATCGCAACGCTGTCTTTCGGGTCTTTGTCGCACAACATCTGGCGTTCAGCATTTCGGGCACAGAGATAGTTGATGGCAAGCTGCTTGTCAGGAAGCGGAGAAGTGGAAGTGGGCCAGATATCTGCCATCGTTCCCTGCTTGGTCGGAACCTGAAAGATATCTGCCATCATTACAGCAACTTGAGCCGTTCCATCATAGACCTTAAAGGTGACGGCAGTATCGGAAAGAAGATTCTGTTCACCGAGTTTCGTGCCCCGGTCCTGATACAGAGCACTACTGCAATCTGCAACAACCACAAGCTGGTTCAGGTCCTTATCCACAATCGTGATTTTCTTTTTCATGGCTTTCTATCTCCTTTCCCTATTCATTCACAGCAGAACTTGCGCTTCGAGCCGGTGAACACAACCACCATTGAGGGCCGCATACCACCGGCAGGGTCCTTCGTTCCGTTCTGACCATACTTTGCATAGGACGGCAGCAGGCGGTTGGTGAACTTAACTCGTTCCGGCAGGAAATGCACCCGAACGCCAGGCTGGAGATAGATGTATTCCTGAAACCAGGCAGCATCAGTCGATACCGGCAGCAGCATGACAACGGTCGTGTTCTTCTTCTTGCCCTCCGCAGCACCCTTCGCAACCCACAGGCGCAGATTTCGGGTCCCGCTCGGAGGGCAGCAATACACGACATTGCCGCGCCAATCCTGTGCAAGACCATCTTCCTTCTTGGTAAAGAACTTCTGGCACTTGGCATTTTCGGGGCGGGCACAGGCATCCAAAGTGAAATGATAAATGCGGTCAAGTTCCTGGAACAGTTCATCCGGGGTTTCCCATTCACCCGCAATGGCACTGCTCACGCTGCTGTTGACGCTTTTGGTGGATTTCATAAAAACCTCCTTGTTATTTTTGGAAAGGTACATTGTAATTTGTTCTTGTGACACCGTTTTTTTTTGGATGCTCTCGAAAAGACACATTTGCTTTCCAAAACAAGACAAAAAAAGAAAAGGCAGTCACTTTTTTCAGCGATTAACGTGCTTTTTTGCCCTATGTTTTCATTATCTTTGATTCGCACACTTCCGCAACAATATTTTTGAAAAATTAAAAATTGCCCCAGGATTTTTCGTCCCAGGGCGCTGAAAGAAACTATGTTTTATTTTTTAGACGGTTCGTACCAGCTTACATTTTCGCCAAAGCAGTAAAGGCTGATACTAACATTGAACGCTGCATTGTCCTTGCCTACAAGATAAACCTTGTAGTTACCGACAGGAAGAACCAGGTCACTGTATGCGTCATCGATGTACTCAGCAACAATCTGTTTGTTGTCAGTGTGGACGAGCAGAATCTTGAATTTGCCGCTTGTCGTATCAGCAGTCGTATAGCAGTCAACGAGGGTGGACTCATTCTTGACATCAATATCAAACGCTTCAACGGCTCCTACAAGCTTATCAGCGCTTGCCGTGAAGTCAAAAGACCCATCGCCCATTACATAGCCACCTTGATACCCGGTCGCCGAATACGCCGTTTTCCCAGCCGCAATCTGCTGCGTATCATCATACAGAGAAGCCTTATCCACACATCCAGTCAGAACCATCATGGTGCAGATAGCTGCAAGGAGCAGTGCTGCGAACTTCTTGATATGTCTCATCATTCATCACCTCCCACGCTATCCTGGCTGGAATCGGCGTTGTCAGTGGCTTCTGCGGGCTGATTTTCAGTGTTTTCGTTGGTGCTTTCGGTATCCTCAGATGCGCCAAAAGTCAGCGTCATGTGTGCGGTTTTCGGTACAACATTTACCGTCATTGTTGTCTCAAGGCCGCTGCTGTTCGTAACCTTGACCTTGCTGGTGCCGACCAAAATGCCCGTCACTTCACCCTTAACGTTGACGGCACAAACCGAATTGTCGGTGTTCTCAAACTCATACAGGCTGTTATCGTTATCCGTATCAGGGTCAGGAACATCAGTATAGACATGAATCGTCTTAGTCTCTCCGATTTCGACTTCTAGGTTATCGGCATAGAGCTCTTTCGGAGCCTGCTTGACCTTGAGTTTCACAGTCTTGGACACACCATTATCTGCCGTGATAGTGACCGTGGTGGTTCCGGCTTTCAGAGGAACAATCTTATTGTTCTCCACTCGGGCAATCGATTCATCCCCCACACTTACCGTAACTTCACCCACATCAGCCGTTTCGGGAATTGTGGTGTATTCGGGATTCACTAAATTGTTATCAGTAGTAGTGATAATATCATCCATCTCAAAGCCTTCAAGCGGAGATACGACAGTCACTTCCGCGCTGCAGTTCAGCTTGTTATCCCGGCTATAGATATTGATTTCCGTTCTGCCGGACGAGTTGGCCGTCAAGCGCAGCGTGTCATCCAAAGATGCTACGCTCGGCGCAAAGCTCTCAAATGTCATTCCTCGATGTTCGAGAAGCTGCGTGAGCTGGTCTCCCGTCACCTCAGTGCCATTTTTAAGAGTTCCGGTCAACTCAATCACGGTGCTTTCACCGAGCTTCAAATCTATCGTTTCCGGCATTGAAATCGATACCAGCCGATGCTCACCGCATCCAGCCATCAGCAGCGCAGCGACCACCGCAACGCAGCCGATTGTGACAATCTGTTTTAATCGTTTCACGATAATGCAGTCCTTTCGTTGTAATTGGTGTTATTCAAATTGGTACTTTTCATGCTTACATGCTTTATTATCTGCGAATCGCACGAATCCGCAACGATTGGTTTTAACAGAGGTTTTTTCAGTTATTACGCGCAAAAAATCAGCCACTTCGGAATTGGAGTAGCTGCTATCTGGTTAGAACCGAAAACAAAAAGAGAGGGCAGCCGATTTCTCGACTGCCCTCAAATGTTGTACAGAAGCGACCATCAGGTCACACTGGAAAGGTCAGTTTGTGTCTTTGAGCCACGGCTGAGACTGCACTTTCTCGAAGTCCGCATCGTTCGGCATCACGCCACCGTACGGAGCAATCGTGTAGGTCACTTTCGTGACAGGAGTGCAGACACCGGATTCATTCACATTACCGGTTGCAATGTAGACTGCCATAGGCACCTGCATTGCGCGGCCAGTGATGTTGTTGTTGATGAAATCGCCGGTAGCTTTCGGAATGACCCAAGCCGTATCGCTATGGTCAATTGCGTTATCACCCTGAGTCAGGACGGTATCGCGCAGACGCATGTACAGTTCGCCACGGCGCAGACGGTTCTTTGTCATGTCGTATACCGAGTTGCCATACTCGCCGTCAGGGTAGTACTCCATGCCAGGCATATCACGCATCAGCCAAGGACCATTGGCCTTGATATTCTTGATTTGGATAGCCACAGTAGAGTAGTTCGTGATGCGGTAGTTGGTAGGCTCTTTGACCTCACCACTTGTGGTGTTGCCATACATACAGACGTACAGAGGAACCGTAGCCTTCAGCAGAGCCGGATGCACATACAGGCCGCCATCATGGATAATCAGCTCGTAGTTGCGGACCGTTTCACCATTCGGGTTAACGACCGTATGAACATCCAATGCAGGACCACTCTTGGTGTCGGTGTTGATAGTTACCAGATACGGAGCCAGGAGCTTGTGGTTGTAATGGCAGAAATCGCAGGTCTTATCCTCGTAGTTCCACTCAAAATCATCATCGGTGCTCGTACCATCTGCGTACAGAGGCAGGGAGCTGATGGTGCAATCGGTCACAAACGGGATATTGGTCTTGCTTTCCTTGACATTTTCCTGCTTACGATAATCGTAGGCATCCACAAATTCTTGAGTCAGGTTGGAGGGATTACCGCCCGCAACGTACAAGACGCTGCTGACTGTATCTTTCGCCTTGAGCTTTGCATCCAGAATCGGAGTAGCGTCAACGTCGCTCACGACATCAATCAGATTTGCATCATCATCTTCCATCTGAATGTTCACATGGAAGTTCGGGTTCTCGTTGTAGATAATCTTATCGCTGTCAAGAACCGTCACATGCAGCTGACGCGGGTCAACGACAAAGCGGCCATTCAGAACCATGACAATGTAGTTCTTCAGAACGGGGTAATTAGCTTCAGTCAAGCCGACATAAGTCAACGGATAAGTGCCAACAGGAGTCGATTCGTCAGGAACCAGGTCTTCGTGACCATTTACCAGAGTCTTGAAATAAGACTTCTTGTAGCTCTGGTCCAAAGTCAAGGTATCACCCTGCACCAGACCATCGATTTCCAGCCAGCAGCCTGCAGAAGCCGCAGTGCCGTAACCATAAGCCTTCTTATCGTGCCAGGGCTTTTCCCCTACGCCGTCACCATACAGTCCACGCCAACTTGCAACCTGTGCGGTCAGGTTGGCGCGTGCGATAGCGCCGGAATACTTCTCCTTTGTGATACGGTAGTTCTTGGCATCCTTACCAGTCAGTGTCGGATGAGCATCTGCCGTAATCGGATTCTCGTCCAACTCATAAGGCCAGTTGGAGCTTACCGTGCCATCTGCATTCAGCTTCTGGCCAGCATCCTTGGTCTTATAGTTGCCGGGAAGGGTTTCTTCCTTAATCTTAACGTCATCACCTTCAAGCACGCCATCAATCAGGATATCCTTAATGGTGGCTTTGGTCGTGCCGTCATAGTGTTTGACGTTGCGAGGATAGGTCGGGTCTTCCAGATAAATACTGTGAACGTACAAATCCAGAGGAGTGATAGAGCCAGACAAGTCTTCCTTCTCAATGTAGTAGTTGCCTGCGCTGTTGCCAACGAGAGAGAGTTCACTGGTTCGGATGACGACATAGGGACCGCCAGCATCGCTGACATTCTTGCCATCAACCGTGTAGTTACCAGTCACCGTAGTGGTGCTCAGCTTCACAGTGTTCTCGTCCTTCGCAATCAAGCCGCCAGAAGCAATATGAACATTTTCCAGAGTTGCCTTGCTGGTGCGGTCGTAGGGTTTATCGCCAGTACCGATAATCGTCAATCCGCGAGGATAGATATCGAACTTGACGGTATCACCAATACCACTCGGACTGCTGCCGTCATAAGTATGACCGGGGTTCGTGTTCTCGTAGCGATATGTGATGATGTAACCCGACACCGTACATTTTGCTGTTGCGGTATAGGAACCGCAATCGGAGCGCGGATACTGGTTCTTGTCCGTAGACGCATCGCTTGGAGCCTTCGTCAATGTACCTTTACGGTTAGCATAGACGATAGTGGTGTTCTTCACGATATTGTCCATATCGGTAGAAGACAGGTTGCCGGAAACGCTGATGGAAGCTTCATCGGGGTTGCCATCATACAGCTTATTGGCTGCAGTGATAGTAATGGTTACATGCTGTTCCTCAATACCGGAATCGGGGTCAGTATCTTCGTATGCGGTATCGAAAGCATTCTTGCCGTTACGAGAGAAACGAGAAACAGAGGATTTGACCAGCTCATCATTGCTGATGTTGACTTCCAAGACCTGAACCTTGTGTCCGCCTGCATCAGTCAGAGTAGTACCAATGCCTGCAGCCCAGCTCAAACCACCATTGCCGTCGCGCTTACAGCTGCCCCAGCCATCTGCATTGGCGAGCTTAGAGGACTCGTTAGCGTAGCCGCCGTACCAGCCGCCGCCGCCACCGCCAGGGCCTTCAACACCAACCTCAGAAGAACCATCGGTAATACCACCGAGGAACATAGAGAAGTCGCCGCCAGACATACCTTGGCCAAACGGACCACCGCCGCCAAGCTGGCCGCCCCAGACATGCAGGACGCCGTTATTGTCGGAGCCACCTGTAGCATCACAAGCACCGTGCTGGTTTGCACCGCCACCGCCTGCAACAGCCAGAACATACTTCTTAGCATTATTCTCGTCACCGTACTCGGCCAAACGACCTGTGCCGATGATGCCGACAGCCACGGTAGTAGCACCGCCGCCAGAAGCACCCTTCAAGCTCCAGTGAGTGTAGCGCTCCTTCATCATGATACCGCCGTTACCGCCGCCGTTATAGCCGCCCTGAACGACGACTTTAGCGTTGGCATCGGGGCTCGATGCGCCGTTGACATAGTGGGTCGGGTCATGAGAACCAGCACCGCCGTTGACGAAATAGAGCGTCGCGCCCTTTTCCGCCTTGACGCGAATCGTGGTCTTGCCGCCAAGCGAAGTGCGTTCGGGAGACAGACCAAACTGGTTATCAGCGCCACCGCCTGCACCGTTCAGAGTGATGATATACTCACCGGTATACGGAGCAGTGTACATAGAATAGGGTTTCGAAGTGCTGTTGGGTTCGGAGTAAACCTGAGAAGAGGATGCACCGCTGTTCTGTTCATCAATGTAGAAATACACCTGGTCCATGTTGGCCTTTGTGGTCGGAGCATCATAGCAGATGTAGTAGATAGCATTGCGCCAGAACCATTCCCAAGTTTCCTTCGGAATCGTGTTGCCGCTCTTAGAACGGTAAGCGAAGCCTTGACGCTTGTTGACGAATTCATCATCCGTAACTTTTTCGAAGAGGTCCGTAAAGCACTTACCGTCAGAGTTGCGAATCTTGTTATCGATAACCACAGTGTCGCGGGAATCGATACCGGAACGGTTATTTACGCCATTCCCCGCGATGAAGTAGGTTTCCATGTAACGCAGACCATTCGGAGCGATAATTGCCAGGTCTTTGTAGTTGTAAACCGCACCGCCGTTATTCAGAGCTGTGTTGATTTCGGAAATTTCATTCCGCAGGGTCGAAATGTCCTTTGCGCTGCCATTTGCAGTCGTAATAGTATTACGCTTCTTCGTAGCTTTGTTCGGAACATTGGCCTTAATGGAAATGTTGTAATCCAGAACCAGTTCAGCGCCGTAAGAGGACTGGCTGATATCCTTATACAGATGGTCTTCCGGATTGCTGGAGTTCACATCGCGGTCGAAGTTGTAAGCATCGGTAGCAGCAGTGGTATAGGGCTTCATATCGGCGCTATCCCAGTTCTGCATGTACTGAGCTTCAGCCTGGCAACGGAAATAGAAGTGCGTATTACCGTAATCCATCGGGTTGGTAGCGTTATCAATGTACAAAGACACGATAGCGTTCCATTCCGCATAAGAACTGTTGTTCAGGTCCTTGGATTCAGTCGGGTACATTGCTTCCAGCTTAATGTAGCCGCTGAACTTATTGAATGCTTTGCCGCTGGACATGAAACTCTTTTCAAGTTCAGCCACTCGGCTGTTCAGCTTGCTGATGTTGCCAATCTTCTTGCCAACATCGCTGTATTTCAATGTGACGGCATCACCGACATCCTTGAACTGAGAGAGGCTGCCGCCGCCTGCCACATCACTGTACAACCACTTAATGGTGGGAGCACTGTCTTTATTACCGTAATAGGTAATCTTTGTGGTATAAATGGCCTTGTTATCGTTTGCTGCGCCGTAGGCTTTGCCATTCTGGCCCAGCTTATCAGGATTGATAGCATCCAGAGGAATTTCCTTAGGACTACGGCCATTATTCGGGTTGGAAGCCGGGGTTGTCCATGCAAGGTTGCCGTTGCTGGAATCGTAGTTATTCAGCAGCAGAGACTGAGCCTTCAATGGCGTCATCTCAATGGGCGGTGCATAGATGATAAGGTGACCGGTACGAGCCTGTGCAATATCGTTTGCCGTGGTAGTATCGGTGCTCATGGTATGCCCGGTAGACTTATAGGTGAAGACACAGCGGAAATCCGTGCCATCCCAATCCATCGCTGCATTCGAGAGTTCCAGTGTGACGGTGGTGTGCTTATTGAATGTAGATTTACCTGCATTCATCTTCGCATCACTGCCGGTGAAGGAATCCGGAATCCAGAAATCGGACGGATACCAGACACCGCCACCCAAAGCATCGTTATTATCAGTTTTCGTTACATAACTGATTTTGTACTTAGAGGACGGGAATAGAGTGGAATCACTGCCAACCGCAACCCAATTACCGCTTGCATCACGGTACTGGACCTCGTAGGTCAGACCATCCTCAACACCCTTCCAGTAGAACGCATCGAAGGAGAAGGAAGTGCTGCCACCAACGGAGATGCGGCGGTCAAAAGCCTGCTCGATATACATCGGGCGGATTTCAACGTCAACATAACCGTTGCGGCCATCCTCAGCCTTATCCATACTGGAATATACAGTACCACTCACGTTGTATTCGCACTTAAATTGAATACGGTTCGTGGTGTAATCCAACTTGGAGTAACTTACAGAGCTTGTCGTATAAGGCAAGTCGCTGTCCGTTGCTGCAGTGAACGTCAGGCTGTTAATCTTGCCGCTCACAGTGCCGTCAGAGGTATCGAAGGAAGTGCCAGGATTACCGATTTTTACCCAATCGCCAACCTGGTTGTCAACGGAGATAATGCGGTAATACCAGGTAACATCGGAGGCTTTCAGCTGTTCATTGTAATACAGCTTACTGTCAACCGTCTTGTTGACCGGACCTTCCCAGTCCTTATAGTCTTCAATCGGGTCAGCAGTCGGGGTCATCAGCTGCAACGGATGGGTCTCAGTGTCGTTCCAGAAATGGTTCGGAACGTCAACTGTAATCATGCCAAACTGAGTGACCTTGTTGCCGCTCTTATCGATGACATCGGCACGCATCATACCAGTGGTCGGCAGGTTCGAGATAACGTACTTGCTATCGCTGTTTACAACACAGTTATAGTCAACGCCATCGGAGCCATGAACAACAACCTTGTAACCGGTATAATCGGTCACGCCATAAGAGGTCGGGAACAGAGCATTCAGGTCACCAACAACACGGGCAACACCAGTGATGCGAACATCCGGCTGATTGTCCAGCTTCAGAATCGGCAGCGTACCTTTGGTCATATCAGAACCAAGGTTCCAGCCGTTGTTCTTGCCGCTGGTATACATACCGTTTGCAGTCACGCTTGTGTTATCGAACACAGGCTGATTGTTGCTTGCGAGCTTGACCTTATAAACGTCTGCGTTCCAGTGACCGGAGAAGTTCTTGATGGGCTTCCAGCCTTCCGGCAGAGTCAGGTCATCAGTCAGCTGATAGCAGCCATTCAGCGGATACCAGAAAGTACCGCCATTCTGCAAAGCGGACAGAACCTGCTGTGCGTTGACAGAGGAAACGCGAATCACGAAATGAACGTCTTCCTGGCCATTCTGCTGTGCTGCACAAATTTCGCACTGTTTGCGCTGAGAGATGTACATGACAGTGTTGGCGAACAGAGCAGCCTCGCCTTGTGTCGCGGAGTTTTCAGGCAAGTGGCCAATCTGGTTCATTAAGAAGTTGCCAGTACCGGACAGGTAAAAGTTGCTTGTGCCGAACCAAGATTGACCGGTCTCTTCATCGGTAATCGTCTTGGTTGTTGGGTCCGGATTATAGCCGAACTCCGCGCCAGTCACGTTGCCGCCTGCGTAATCGACCCAGATAGGGCCAAAAGCAACCTGAGAGTTGGAGTGCGTCTTGGATGCACTGGATGTGGACGGCATATCATAAGGGAAGTTGGTCGGGTCACGGTATTTAACCGTACTCTGAGCTTGAGAATTGGAGTAAGGCTTCAATTTCACGCTCAGCTGGTCAGAGCCGTACATGATACCGGCCTTACCGTAGGAGCTGTGAGAACCGCCTGTTGATAGAATCATCGAAATGGCGTCAGTCGGAAGAACTGTGCCAGAATCAATGTTACCGCCGTTAGCGCCCATCAGAGCGTTCATGTTCCAGTGGCCGTTATCAATGTTGGGGACACTGTTCAGAACGTAATAGCGAGTTGAGGTATCGTTTTTATCAGGGCCATACCGACCGCCTTCGTAGTAATCACGAGAGCCAGGGTCCGTATAGCCAGCTTCATGGGCATCATACCAGGAGCCAGCATAGGCATACATTGTATCGTGGCCGATACACATACCGTATCCTTGGCTCAGGAATGCCTTGATAGCATAATAGGCTTTACCGGAAAGGTCAGGTTCCTGGTTAACGCAGACGCCCCAGCCAATAGAGTCGATACGGTAGTTGCCTTCAGCGTCCATCATATACTGGTCAGGGTCCTGGTTGAATTGCTCAACTTTAACTGAAAGAACTGTAATATGTTGATTAAGAGTTTCACCGTTCGAACCCTTGAGCCAACCATTGCTGGATACAGCGGGATGTGACAGGAACTTTGCATACATACAACCTGCATCAGATACCCAAGGATTCAAAAACACAACAGCATCCTTGTATTTTGTACCAGATGCGCCAGTGCCATAACTACCATTGTTGCGAAGAACAGCAGTGTAAACGGGAACATTGACCGCAGTGCCAGTCAGATTCCAATCGTTACTGTCGTTGTGTGGACGGAAATAAACGGTCTGACCGTACCACTCGGAGTTGACTTCGAGCATATTGCCATCCGTTAGCGGAAACTCCATGTACTGGCGGGTTGCACCAGTGGGAAAACCGTTATCATCCAAGACATTAGCGGTTTCGACATTAGAGCCACTCCAAGTACCGCCAATCCGAGTCCAGTAACGGTCTGCGGTGGCTTTGTCAAACTTACCAGCATTGAACCACTCGGTAACTTGGTCGTACATGTTCTTAGTGATGTACTCGTAGTTGCCGTTAAGGCCCGTAATCCATTGGTTATCAGAGGATAGTGCAGGACCATTCCCGCCAGCGCGGGGAGCAAAGGAACGTGCCAGCATAGCAACCGTATCAGGCATGTTCTGAGTAGCAACGTCACTGCTGTTCTCGTCTTCCGGCAGGCTGACACTGAACTGAACCGTCTGGAGAATGATATCTCCGGCCTTGTCCTCGTCAGTCAGCTCATTGCCCAAATCTTCGAGAGCCTTGAAGTTTTCTTCGCGGTATGCTTCATCCGTTACCGTGATGCGGCAGCGATAGGTAGCGAACAGGTCATCTTCCGTTACTTCAAAAGTATAGGTAGATTCTGTTGCACCTTCGATATCCTGCCAATCATTTTTCAGATTTGCAGTGCTTTCATCGGAAAATTCCCACTTGCCTTCGTCATTGACGCGGGCGGTGTAGGTGTTTTCCTCGTTGGATGCATAGATTTCAGTGGTTCCATCCTCAGCAGTACCAGCGGAAATGCTATAACCGTCCAGCACAAAGTTCGGAGTATGCCACGCAACCTGCACATCGCTGCTATCTGCGCCAATCTCGTCCAGGGCATCAACAATCGCGAAATACATCTCGCAGCCCTGCCAAGTGAAATCAGGTGTGCTTTCAAGAGTTTCTGCTTCAGTTGAGTCTTCCCAGACAAAATCGTACCAGGTAGGCTCGTCCTCTTCGTAGTTGTAGAGAGCCAACGCCGTATCAACAGCGAAGTTCTGCTTGCGCTGCCACTGATATAATAGATCGGAAGAGCGTCGTGTAGGGAAAGAGTGTAGATCTCGGTGG
>OLYC01000915.1_pt1 | contig 22199 bp, 15 predicted proteins | sample 1674271 | NCBI WGS metagenome assembly OLYC01 (sample SAMEA103958154, study PRJEB25191) | human gut metagenome
CAATTTTTATGCCTAATTTTTTTAGTTTCGTGTCCAATTTTTGTTGACAAGTGCAATCAATCCCTCCTTTGGAAGGAGGTGCCCGCAGGGCGGAGGTTAGGGGCGCAGAGCGGAGTGAAAAAGGAGCGTCTCAAGCAGGCGATTTACGAAAGCACCCGAGCGCCGCTGACGCGGTCCCCCTTCCTCGATGGGGAAGGCAAATTAGCAGCGGCTTCGCCGCAAAATAGAAAAGGCGATGCCCGAAGGTCACTGAAATGCTGCCTTCGGACATCGCCACTATTTATACTCTGCGGCGCTTCTATATGGTTATGCGCCGCACCACCCTGCTGAACCTATAGAAGCTGTAGAACCTGCTGAACCTCTTTCAGACATAATCAAAGGGAAGCACGCCCCACGGGCCAACCCTGAACCCCCTTAGCCTTAATAATTCACAAACACTTCGATATTCTGTCTGCCGAAGTTATAGCAGTCTTCGAAAGACTCCATGCAGAGGTCGATGCGGTTACCGACGATCGCACCGCCGGTATCTGCTGCGACGGCATGGCCATAGTTCGGGATGAATACATTCGTACCGAGCGGGATGACGGAAGGATCGACCGCCACTGTGCCGTGACCGGCCTGTGTACCGGTCGCAGTGATGCCGCTTCCGCCTCCATCGCTCGGATGATATGCGCTCGCATGCATATTGGCGACCCAGCCCATCGTCCCTTCTGCCTTGCCAGTCTTCATAATGCCCGGCGTGCCATCAGAGAGAACCTTGGCATGAGCAATGACCGTCTTCACGACCTTGCCGCCGGAGATGAATTCATCGATCTCCACTTCCCGTTCGCCGGGGATCCCCTCTTGGACGACGACCTCCTGATCCTCCCCGAGGCTGCCATCGTACCACTTATTATAGTGGATCGGCATCGCCTCCTTGCGGAAGACCTTCCGCGCGGTATACGGGACGACGTGGATCTGCATGCCTTCTTTCACCTGCATCAGACCGTCTTCGATCGGCATCATCTTCTTCCAGTCGAAGCCCGCATCATTCACCACGCCCTGCACCGTCTGCTGCGTCGTATAGACGACCTTTTTCTTGCCATTCGCGATGATGGAAACAGGCACTGCCCGCTCCACCACGATGACTGCGCCGTCCGTGACGTCCTTCGTGCTTGTCCAGAATGTGTCATACGCCTTCAGTGATACATTGAGATCGCTCAATACATTCTTGAAATTGGAGGCTGCCGTAGAAATGACCTGCTTGTGAGCCCCATCATATACGGTCACTGTCTTCGCAGGACTTGCGCCCAGAAAATCCAAAGATGCTGCCGCAAGATCCACCTGACTTCCCAAGGCAGCCGCCGCCAATATACATACTAATACTTTTTTCGCTTTGTTCATCGTTGAAGGTTTCATAAATGCATCTCCTATGGCCGCTATTCTACCATAGAGAGACTTTTTGTCAATTTTTCTGATGTTGACAATGATAGCAGCTCGCATTTGTTCCGTATCTATCGAATATTTCCTGCATATTCTCCCGTATACATCGCGCACTATTATTTCCTGCGCTTTTTGTCCTATCACTGTTTTTATCAGATACTATCGAGTATTATTCATTGAATCAATTGTCAATCTTGTATCTCCCCAATAGACATTTGAGAATTATTAGTAAATTATGAATTACTCTATCCCCCATGTTATCGTTTCTTTCGCATTTTATGCATTTCGCCTTCCGCCTGATTGTCAACCTTGAGCCACCCCCATCTATCATCCGAGATAGCCCAACTTTGTCCCATCTTTGACCTTTCGTTCTTCTCATTTTTTCGTAAAGTGGAAAATTTGCCCACCAAAATCCTTGAATTTTGTAAGTCTTTCCCAAAAAGAGAAGATGGCAGAAGGAAAAGTGGATAATAGAGAATCAAAGCTCATGGAACGTGCCATTCCTTGATCGCTTGCGAATGACAAAGATTTCTCGCTTCGCTCGAAATGACAATACGAGAGAGTCTGCCGTCTCTTAGGCTCTTAGCCTTTAGCCGCTAGTCACTAGCCACCAGTCACGCAAAAAGCCGAAGCATTCGCTTCGACTTTTTCTTTGCCTTTTTACTTTTCTTTTTTTCCAAAGACAGGCATATAAGGTTCCATTTTCTGCGCGAGGGTCAATTCATCTTCGCAGTCACGTTTCTCCGCGATACGCTGGAATTCGGCTTGTGCGCCCACTTTATCAGCAGGCGCGATCTCCTTTTTCCACATGCCGTCAGACTGCATGATGTGCGCTTTCTGATTGTCCGCGAGCTCCATATTGACCATGGTCTTCAGACGATGGCAGAGATCGGCGTCACGCACAGGGATCATGAGTTCGACGCGGTCATTGAGGTTTCTTGGCATCCAGTCCGCACTGCCGATATACAGCTCTTCACGACCGCCATTGGCGAACCAGAAGACACGGCTGTGCTCCAGGAAGCGGCCGACAAGGCTTCTGACGGTGATGTTGTCGCTGACGCCGGGGATGCCGGGGATGAGTACGCAGATCCCTCGGATGATGAGCTCGATCCTGACGCCTGCCTGAGAAGCTTCGTAGAGCTTATCTATGATCTCCTTATCGAGGAGGGAATTCATCTTGGCGACCATGTGTGCCTGCTCGCCCTGCTTGGCGAAGGCGATCTCGCGGTCGATGAGCTCCATGCAGCGCTGGCGGAGATTGATCGGCGCGACGATGAAGGAGTCCCACAGCGGCGGGTCAGAGTAGCCGGAGAGCAGATTGAAGAAGGCAGAAGCATCGCTGCCGAACTGGTCATTGCAGGTGAATACGCCGAGATCCGTATAGAGCTTGGCTGTGGATGCATTGTAGTTGCCGGTCGCGACATGGACATAGCGGCGGATGCCGTCCTTTTCGCGGCGGATGACGAGCGTACACTTCGAGTGCGTCTTGAGCCCGACAAGGCCGTAGATAACATGCGCGCCTGCTTTTTCAAGACGGCGGGCCATCAGGATGTTATTCGCTTCATCGAAGCGCGCCTTGACTTCCATGAGGACAGTGACCTGCTTGCCGTTCTGCGCTGCTTTTTCGAGCGCCTGAATGATCGGCGAAGAGGAAGCCACGCGGTACAGGGTCTGCTTGATGGCAAGGACATCGGGGTCAGCTGCTGCTGAAGCGACGAAATTGACGACCGAGTCTTCAAAGGATTCATAAGGCAGATGCACGAGGAGATCTTTCTCACGGATCATCTCAAAAATATTCTTTCGACCATCCTTTTCGAGCTGGATCATGGACCATGGGCGATGCGGATGCGCTTCCGGATAGCGGAGACGGTCGTAGCCCTTGATGCCGCAGAAGGAAAAGAACATCGTCATATCGAGCGGTCCGTCGATCTCATACAGATCCTCCTTCGCGAGGTGCATCTCCTGCGTCATGAAGCGCTGCATGAAGCGGCTGGTGCCTGCTTCGAATTCGATACGCACGGCCTCCCCGCGCTGGCGTTTTTTCAACTGGCGCTCCACCTCGACGACGAGATCCTGCGCATCTTCTTCATCGATCGCAAGATCCGCGTCACGCGTGATGCGGAAAGGATGTGCTTCCAAGAGGTCGTAGCCAATGAAGAAACGGGAAGCAAAGTGACGGATGACCTGCTCCAAGAGGACGAAGTCATGGCGCCCCTTCTTTTCCGGATCATCCGGCAGGCGGACGATACGGGGAAGCACCGATGGCACCGGCACGATCGCTGTTTTCACATCGATATCATTTTCCTCATCCAGCGAAAGGTCACGCTCATTCCTTTCAAGCAGCATCGCGATATTGAGGCTCTTCGAAGCGAGGAACGGGAACGGATGCGAGGAGTCGACGGCCATCGGTGTGACGACGGGGAATACCTGCCGTTCGAAATAGTCCTCCATCCATTTCTTCTGCGCTTCTGTCGCATCTTCCGGATGGATGAAGTAGAGCCCTTCCGTGCGAAGCTCAGACAGGAGCATATGGAGGAAACGATACTGGCGTGCGACGAGCTTCTGGCAGATGTCGGAGATCTGCTCAAGCTGCTCCTCCGGCGTCATATGGGCGATGTCACGGCGCTTCACGCCATTTTCCTTCTGGTGCTTCAGCCCCGCCACGCGGATCATGAAGAATTCATCCAGATTCGAACTCGTGATCGCCAGGAATTTCAATTTTTCCAGCAGGGGATTGTTCGGATCCACCGCCTCCTGCAGTACGCGGCGATTGAACTGCAGCCACGACAGCTCGCGGTTCAGATAATAATGCTGATGTCTATCCTGCACGTCCATAGTTACCTCCGCTCCAATTTGGCTTCCATGCCAAATACCGTTTCAAACATTGTTTTTTCTTTATTAAACAGCCATGTCTCCAAAGCCGTATCCTCACTCGATTCATACTCGATGACAAGCGCATCCCCCGAGATATGGGCCGAAAGATCTTTCAGCTTCTGCTTCCTCGACATATCCATCGCACGGACCAGACGGAAGATGGCTATCAGCTTCAGCGCCGTCATCTTCGACTCATCCGACAGGATACGGAATGGCTCATCGTCATCATTCGGGATCCCCTTGTGATCATAGTAGACGATACAAGCCACGATATCCTTCTCGCGGTCGGAGATCCCGAAAATATCCGTCCCGCGGACCATATTCCACGCCTGCATGGACGAGCCCAAAAGATTCACATACTTCCCGATCTGGTACAGGATGATCGCCATACGAAGCAGGAATTCATCCCGGTCATTGAGCCCATTTCCGCGGTCAAAGGCCTGAACGATCACTTTGCTGTAGAGCTCCATCGCCTTCGCATGCACCGGTTCATAGTAATAGTCTGCCGCGATCGATCGCGTCAGCTCCAGATTCTGTGCGCGCATGTACGCAAGCGCCGGATCATTCGTCTTCTGCGCCCCATAGAAGAGCGATGCCGAGCGCACGAAGGTCATCCCCATCATGACTACATGCTTCACAGGGATCGCATTCAGGATCTCCTGATAAATATGCAGCGTCGGCGAGACAGTGAGCGCCCATGCCTCACTGATGTGATACTTCTGCATGATCATCGAAGTGGAGAATTTTCCCACCTCGTCATACACCTTGCCGAATTCCTGAGGCTTCACCTCGGCGATATCCCGCTGGTCAAGGTCATGGTGCAAGAGCATCGCGACGATCCTCGCCTCACGGCCCGAGAGAACGACCGTATCGATGTCATACTTTCTGATCGATACCCAGAGCGGCTCCATGATCGCATGGATGTACTCCGCCAGCGCTTCCGGGAAATAGCGCGACTCGCGCTGGTTCGTCGTGAACGTCTCCAAAAGCCGCAGCGTCCCGATGTGTACATTGTGCTGGTAGCAGAGCGAGCCCTTCTCCCACACCGTCAGCCCCACGCACCCCGACGTGATGTCGACGAAGAGGAAATTCTTCCCCAGACGCTCATTCGCCGCCCGGTTATACTGCTTCAGCTGGTACGAAAGGCCGAAATGCTTGAAATAGATCTCCTGCGGCATGTCCACGACCTGCACATTGAATCCCGTCTTGACGCGGATCAGATCCAGGATCGAGCGGCAGTTATCCGCCTCACGGAAAACCGCCGTCGCATACGCCGCATATACCTTCACCTGATAATCCGACAAGAGCTGCTTCAAGCCATTCAGCATGCGGCAGAGCTTCCGGATCGAAGCGAAAGACAGATTCTTATGATTGAATACCTCTTCCCCAAAGTTCGTATCCTTCCTCACGGACTCGATGACACGGACTTCATTGACATTCTTGTACTCCACGATACGAAGAGACAGATTCGACGAGCCGATGTGAATGATACCGTAAATGAGCGGCTTTTGTTCCGACATAAGTGGCCCTCCTTTTATAAATGAATATGCGATATAAGCGTTCAAACGCCATGCAGGGCAGAGCAACGCGAAAAATGTGAAATGGTGGTGCGGCATCTTCTTTTTATGTGCCGCTCCCGCGCCTCTCACTTCTATTCCTTTTGTCTCGCCATATGTTTCATGACAATGGGTTGTACATATTGCACACATCTCTATCCTAGCCCATCTGCGTAAAAAGCAGGTAAAAGACTAGCAAAGTTCCCCTTTATAATTATACCATGAACCGCCGGAACGTCGGCGGCAAGGATAGGCTTTCTGTTAAAGGAAATTCTGATAGTATGGTATGGAAAAAGCGTAGGATCAAGAAATCCTGTATGATGACGTGATTCAGGGCAATAGCAGTAAAAAAGAGAGAAGCCCGTCAGGACTTCCCTCTTTGGAATTTCATTTTTCTCAAAATCGTACTTGTTTATCACAGTACCTCAAGTGACAATACCAAAATATATCAGCTAAGGCCTCGCTGCGACGAGAACTTACTACCATCTACCAGACGAAGTTTCTGCGACGAGTCATTCGATTTCGTCGGAATCACTGCCACCACTTCTGCCTCAATATTGAATAGGTCTTCTTAATGCCCACAAATTTGATAAATGTCGTAGGTATCGACTCCTGAAGAAGGACGCGATAATACGATACACCACCCACCGTCTTCGCCTGGGGCAGCTTTTGGAATGATGCTCTCCCATTCCCCTAATTCACTTTCGCATAAGTTTCCGCCTGCGCATCTGCTTTTGGATGACTATCGACAGTCTCTTGATTCATAGCAAAAGTAGCGGCACCAGCCAGAGCCGCCGCGTCCGCCGCCTTCTGCAGGCGCGCGTGACGGGCAAAGCCATTCCCGAGGTCCACCGCGAGCCCTGCGCAGGCAAAAAGGATTGGGATCAATATCGCAAAAATACCATGTACGCTCCGCGCTCATTCTTGAGCGAGGAAAGCAGTCGATTCAAAAAAGTCATAGTATCACCTCATAGCGAAGCAATAAGAAATGAAAAATGCGAAATGAGGAGTGAGGAATGATGGGGCGGCGTGCAAAAGCAAAAGCGCCGCGAAGTTTTATATAATGACAGCGATTTCCGAGATACAATTCCAGCCACTCGTATAGCGATTTGTTAACTTCTGGACTTAGTGAGAAGTGGTGGCATATCTTGCTCCCCAATGGGGAGAGGGGGCTGCGACGCTCATTCTAACTGCATTTGTATTTCGATTGATAGTCCTCTTCATCGAAATACGCAATGCCAGCCAAACCATATTCGCATTTAGTATATCATAGTCTACGCAAAGATTTGAAATGAAAAATGCATGCAAAAACGCCCGCCAGACGGCGGACGTTTTCATTGATCAGAGGAAATGGTGACTGGTGACTAAGGATAGCGACCAGCGCGCGGAATGCGGGCATCGCCGTTTACAAAAATCGACGCAGAGCAGCGCTCGGGTGCTCTCATAAACGACGTACTTGAGACGCATTCCCCCGCTCTCTTTCATATCGCCAGTGCCCTATCCGCCCCTTCGAGGCGCCTTCCCCGCGAGGGGAAGGCGATTCCTGCTCAGCGGCGAAGCCGCCACCTTCATTCCTAATTCCTCATTTAATTTCCTTCCAGTCTCGCTACGCCGAGCGGCGGGCTTTCAAGGAAGGTGACTTTCGGATTTCTCTGAGCGAGCCAGCCGGCCTGCCATGCATTCGGCAGAAGGTAGACAGGACGCTCGCGGCGGTCATAGACGACCATCGCATTGTCGATGCCAATAAGCTCCTCCGGCGGGACATCCCCTTCTGTCCAGCGGGCTGCGGTGTAGGAGAGAGGCTCCAGATTCACATGGACATTATATTCATTTTCCAAACGGTACTTCATGACTTCGAACTGCAGCTGGCCGACAGCGCCGATGATGAAAGACTCCATGACGTAAGGCTGCTTGTAGACCTGGATCGCCCCTTCCTGCGCGAGCTGGGAGACACCATTCAGGAACTGCTTTCTCTTCATGCTGCTTTCCGGAGACAGACGGGCGAAAAGCTCCGGCGGGAAGACCGGGAAATCAATGAAGGTGACCGGGTGCTTCTTCTCACAGACGGTATCGCCGACACCGAGCTCACCGGTATCGAAAAGACCGATGATGTCGCCCGGGTAGGCTTTCTCGACCGTCTGTCTTTCCGTCGCGAGGAACTGCTGCGGCTGGGAGAGACGGAGCATCTTGCCGCTCTGGCGATGCAGGACGGTGATGCCTTTCTCGAAGACGCCCGAGCAGATACGCATGAAAGCGACACGGTCATGATGCTTCGGGTCCATATTTGCCTGGATCTTGAAAATGAAGCCGGAGAACGCCGGATCTTCCGGCTCGATGGTGCCTTCCAGCGTCTTTCTCGCTTCCGGCGGCGGCGCAAGCTCGAGGTATTTCTCCAGAAATGGCTGTACGCCGAAATTCGTCATAGCCGATCCGAAGAACATCGGTGTCAGCTCCCCTTTTGCGACTTTTTCCGCATCGAAGGGATCACCCGCTTCATCAAGAAGCTCCAGATCATCGCGGAGCGCATCCAGCACCTCCTGCCCGACCTGAGAAACGACGGCTTCGTCATCGATCTTGCCGGAGATCACTTCCAGCTTCTTCACGCCATGTGCATTATCCTTGATGAAGATATGGCACATCTCCGTCTCACGGTCATAGATGCCCGTGTAGTCACCGTTCACACCGATCGGCCAGTTCATCGGACAGGAACGGATGCCAAGCACATCTTCAATGTCCGCCATCAGGTCGAACGGATTCTTGCCGAAATGGTCGATCTTATTCACGAAGGTGAAGATCGGGATCCCGCGATCCGAGCAGACCTTGAAGAGCTTCTTCGTCTGCGCTTCGACGCCCTTTGCCACATCGATGACCATGACCGCCGAGTCGACGGCCATCAGTGTGCGGTAGGTATCCTCCGAAAAGTCCGCATGCCCCGGGGTATCCAGGATATTGATGCGGCAGCCCTGGTAGTCGAACTGCAGCACCGAGCTCGTGACAGAGATCCCGCGCTGTTTTTCGATTTCCATCCAGTCAGACACCGCATAGCGCGCCGTCTTCCTCGCCTTGACGGAGCCTGCGAGATGGATCGCACCCCCGTAAAGCAGTAATTTTTCCGTCAATGTCGTCTTGCCGGCATCCGGGTGGGAAATGATCGCAAACGTCCGGCGGCGTTTGATTTCTTCTAAGTCAGTCATATTGCACCTCAATCAAAAATATACATCGCTTCATTATAGCATATTTATATGACAGTTCGTAGAAGAAAAGGAAAGCGAAAGCGGCATTCCTCTACGCAAAAACGCACAGGCGGAAAAGCCTGTGCGTTTCTCTCTGTACTTCTCATTACAGATCACGAAGGACATGATACTTAGTTCCAGTTCCATCCTTTCGTGTGTTCTCTCCCACCTGCATCGAGACATTATTCTTCAGACGCTTGATCTCACCCGTATAAGGATTCACCCGATACACATCCGTCGTGACCTTCGTCCCCACCGACTGATCGGTCAATTTCGTCCCACCATTCTTATCCGGGCTGTAAATGGCGACCGCATAGTACAGCTGGCCTTTTTCCTTATAACCGACCATCGCCCAGCTGTCACTTTGGAGCGCACTGGAATCGATCTGTTTCACATATTTCGACAGACTGTCACTATCGATAATCCCATTCGGCGTCGTAAACTCCGGGCCTTTTCTTTGATCGAAATAGCTTCCATTCGTTCCGCCCATATAGTCGAAAACTGACTGGACCCCATTGCCCGGCTCCTTTTGCGCGAGAGCAAGAATCGCATCCTTCAGCCACTTCATATGACGGTCATAGACCTTCTGCTCCGTACTTTTGCTCCCCGCTTGAAGAAGCTCTGCGGCGGAGCCAAAGATCCTAGGAATCCCGTCTCCGTAAGACCCCAAAACGCCCCATCCGATCCCGACCACCAAGCCCAGCATGAGGGCATACTCCACAAAGTTGTTCCCCTTCTGTCCCATATCTCTTACCAGTCCTCTTTCTCGTATAATAAGTTCTAGGGTTTCATTTTACCATCTTTTCAAGAGAGCTACAAGGAGATAATAAGAGGCAGAGACTCACCCGCCCCGACACAAGAAAAGGTGGGAAGCAAGAAGCGGACTTTTCACATCCTACATCATGACAAAAAGTGCGATCATCAGGATCGCCACAAAGAGACAATAGAAGAACTTCCCCCAGAACGCCTGCCGATTCTTCTTTGTCGAGACCTCGAAGCCGCAATGCGGGCAATACTTCAGCCCCACGACATCCGGCACCGGACCACGGCAATGCGGACACACCTCGCAGTGCCCCGCCGCATACTGCGCGCGCTCCTCCGCCGTCAGCTCCGGCAGGATCTCCACCGGCGTATCCAACAGCCGGCACCCGCACGCCGGGCAGAAACGGAGCATATTCCCCTCATACACCCGCCCGCACCCTCGGCAGCGCACAGCATCCTCCGGCAGCGGCTGCTCCAGCGCCTGATGACACGCCGGACATCGATCCCAACGCTTCCGCATCCCATGCCCGCAGTACGGACACTTTGCAAGATGCGGCCACGACGCCTCCCGGCTCCCCGCCTCCGGCGCATGCGAAGGCTTTGAAAGCGACGTATAAGAGATCCCCGTCCCCGGGATCCCCACCGTCGTCCGGACACCATTCTGTCCGAACGTGATATGCGCCCCGCGCCGCCCGATCGACGTCGAGACCCCGCGCTTCCCGACATTCAGCGTCACTCCCGGCATGATCTTGATCCGCCGCTGAAAACGAAAACCCATTTTTCTGCCTTCTTTCTCCTGTTGTCTCATACATAAGATAAAAACCGTGCTGTTTTGTCTCATTCATAAGACAATATAGCACGGTTTCTATCTCATCGACAAGACGGTTTTATAAACTCATTCTAACGAAATAGCCAGTCTTCGTCATTCTGCCAGTTTTTCTTTCAGCGCCATGAGGCTGGCGTCTGCATGCTCAAGATCGATGAAATCTACTTTTCCTCTACGTTCATGCGATACAGGCGGTCCAGCTCATTCATCAAGCGATCCTGCAGCGTCGTGTTATCACCATCTGCATCCGCGACCATCTGCCTAAGCTTTTCAAAGCCTGCTTCCGAACACTGCTCTGCATAGTCTATACACTTGTCAAAGTCGGTAAAATCATTGATATTTTCTTCATTCACATCCTCTGCCCCCAGACGCAGCGCCTGGATCAGAGCCTGGTCCCTGGTATCAAATGTCTTAAAGAGAATCCAGCCCGTCTTTTTGGTTGGCAGCTTTTTCGGCTCGTCCATGCCAAGTGCCATGGTGAGAAAAAAGATTTCCTTATTCGGTGTCGCTTCGAAGTCAAGGATATTCCCATGGGTATTGATGTAGTCCCTATTTTCGTCCGCAATATATGCTCTATCTGCCATTATCGATCCACCCCTTCTACTACACTTTCATCTGCCGAAAGACGAAGCGTTCTAATGGTTGCCTCTTTGTCATACATATCAGATACTTCCTTGGAAAATTCATCCGGCGTAAAGAGCATAATAATCTGCTTATCTTTTGCCACTTCCAACAATGCTCTTGCCATGCGCACTCTGTTTTCATCCGATACGCGGCCTAAGGGAGAGTTGATGACGAGCGGACAGTTCTTCCCAGAAACCTGATGTACGGAAAGCGTGAAAGCGTATGCCAGTGCCATGGCTTCTGTCGCAGAAGCGGAGTCTGTCATGATATGCCCCTGCGTATCATAGACTGCGACATTGTATTGGTCATCGATGGAAATACGGCCAAACGTATTTTTCTTCCAGATCATCGAGCTGAATGTCTTCCACGTCTGTTCCTGCATTTCCTTCTTGGTTTCATTGACGATCGCATCTCTGACCCTTGTGAAACCATCGCCAATTTTCTTTAATACATTCAGTTCTTCTCTCTGCTTTTCCTGAATCGCTAATTGCTTCTCATACACAGACAGCTCCTTATCCAGTTTGGCGATTTCTGCATTTTTGACTGCGATCATCGCTTTATGGCCTGCGATTTCTTTATTATAGTCGTTGATTTCCCCCTTTGCCTGGTCACGTTCTTTATTCCACAAAGCTACGTTCGCCGTTCCCGCATCGCCACCATAAGCGTCCAGTTTGCGGTTATTCTCTTCCAGCTGCGCCTTATTCTCTGCCTTCCGCTTTTGAGTAGCAATGACCCTGTTGCGCCAGGCATCACGCTGAGTCATATACTCCCGTGCTCTATCGAGATAGACCTCCAGCGGCGATATCATGCAACTTAAAAAATTGGAGGTAGCGGAGGAAATTTTATTTTCATTCAAAATTTCTTCCAAATGAAGAATGGCTTCTTCCGTCAGATGACTATGGCAAAGCGGACAGGGCTGCTCTTTATGATGCAGCAATTCCAAGATCTGATTTCTATCAATGCTTGGCGGCAGTTTTCCCGCTTCTTTTTTAGCCGAGATGTAGCGATGGATTCTCTTCAGCCTTGGATACATCGTGAGCAATACCAGGTATTCTTTGATAATGGCCGTTTGTTCTGCTTTGTTCTTAGCTTCTTCCTGTTCCAGCGCCTTTTCTTCTCTCTCCAGACTCTTCTTTTCCCGCTGCAATGGCTCTACTTCACGCAGTCCCATCAGCTTATTATCATAGAAATTTTCTTGCCGTTTGGCTTCTTCCAGTTTTCTATTCGCTCGTTCGATTTCTTTCGTCGTGGCAGTGATCCAGTTTTCCTTCTCTGTTTTCTCCGAAAAAAGATTGGCGTAGTCCGGTAATTTCTTGCCAATCGCTCGATTCAACGTCGCCTTTTTATTGTTCGTCGCATTGATCGTATTTTCCAAAAGATTGACCTGTGCAATATTATAAATCGATTCTTTCAGCGGCGTAGCGAAGAAATCCTTCAATTTTTCCCCATCAAAGAAGTAGAAATTATAAATAGCTTCGTCGAAGTACTGCTTCACTAGAATGGCCGCATTTTCTTCGCTGAGCGTTTTGGTGTTGGAATTATCGTGCGGAGTAACCGTCGCCCTGAAAGAAGGAGCACTGCCAGTGACGGCGCCATTGCTGTGCTTCATGAAAAATGCTTTTCTGGTAAGTTCAATGACATCTTGGGATTCATTGGTAAAGCGGAACGACACGGAAACCGGTACGCGTTCTTCCACCTTCGCCTTCTCTATGACCGAGCTGTTCACAAGCGGCAGGCTCCGTGCTTCCGTTTTTGCATTCGATTCACGCGGATTCTCTTTCCCATAGAGGCACCATGTAATCGCCTTCAGCACCGTCGTCTTCCCGGTACCATTCTGCGCGATGATGGCAAAGAGCTGGGTATCAGCCTTCTCCGATTTCTTGAAATTGATTTCACACGTCCCATACTGGCGATAATTCACAAATGACAGCCGATCGATTTGAATGCCCATCACGCCTCTCCTCCTTTTTTATTCTGCTTATCCAGATACTCCTGAATCTTTTTATCATAAGCTTTTTTGTTCCCACGGCTCTGCGCTTCTAGGATATCCAGCATCAGATCTTTCATATTCCGATTCACATCGAGCGCTTCGATCTGGTCTTTAATTCTCTTGCTGATACTCATTTAAATCCACTCCTTTTCCCTTGAACAACTGGTATACGTCCATATAGTTATCGGCATTCTGCGCAATCAGCGCGACACGCTTTTCTTCATTCTTTAAGAGCGGAAGATCCTGATCGCCCAAAACGATGAAATCATAGATTTCCGACATCTGTTTCCCCGGTGCCGGTCGAATGACACGTCCGACACGCTGGATGTACTCTCTAGGATTCGTACTGCTTGCTAGGATGATCGCCACGCGGGCAGTCGTGATATCGATGCCTTCATCCATACACTTGATGCCGAGGACGACCTGCAGGCTGTGAGCGGCAAACCCTTTCAGAATTTCCTGCCGTTCTGTCAGGCCCGTCTCTCTATCCGTCTTGCTGGCGGAGATCTCTTCCGTGATTTTTGCCCGCGTGATTTTCTTCTCGGCCAGCATCTGCATGCAACCATCCATCTGCACATTCGATGTGAAGAGAAGCGTATCCTGGATCGAGTCTGGATCCATACTGTCCAGCAGTCCATCCATCACCGCCATCTTTTCTTCTGCATTTTTGACGATATCGGCACGTTTTTCATACAGATTGTCTAGTACCTTTTTCTCTTTCTGGTACGGTTTATGTTGTTTTTTCAGCTTCTCAATCGTAAAGACAAGCGGCCTGATTTTTCGCTGCAGCTTTTCCCACTTCTGCTTTTCTTCCTCAGACAAATGGACAAAGAGCGGGTGGTAGACGTAAGGATTCAGGAATGGCATCTGGGTGATTTCATTTTTCGTATGCAGGGCATCCCAAAGGCCGAATTCGAATGACTGATTTCCAAAATAGTCCCGGATGAGCTGCGTACCTTCTTCATCAAAGAGACGTTCCGGCGTCGCTGAAAGACCGATGCGCTGCTCATAGCAGGGCAGAAGCGCCTTCTGCTGCTTATCCGAGCCGATCCCATGGACTTCATCACAGATGAAAAGAATCGGCGTATCTCCTTTATACTTTGAAATGAGCTCTATAAATTTATCAGAGGAAGCCGTGGCATGTGTGGTGTACACGATGGCATTCGTGTATTTCCAAAATGTCAAGAGCATGCTCTCGAGTTTTTTCTTCCACTTCGGGTTCGTCCCATCCGCGATAAGACTATAATCAAAGGAGACCCCCACCTTTTCCATATCTGCCTGCCACTGGCGAGAGAGAGTATTCTGCGGTGTCGCGACGATCGTAAGAAAAGGCTTTTTCTCTTTCATTTTTTCATAGATGCAGCCGATGGCCGTCCGCGTCTTCCCTGTCCCTGTCGCCATTTCCATAAGGAGCCGGCCCTGATTCTTTTTCCATTTCTGCACGGCTTCTCTCTGGTGCTGGAAGAGTCCGATCGGGTCTTTTTCACCCGGTTTCTTGTATCGCTTCATACAGTCAAGATCGAATGGATCTTTCGGCTTGATCTTGACGATCTTTTCTCGGACGGCTTCCGGGATATCGTAAACCGTCGCGATGGACGCCTTGCGATTGCTCCAGTAGTCCTCGAATTTCTTTTTATCCGCATCCACATAGACCTGCTGTCCCAACTCCCAAGAGCGGAAGACTTTGAATTCTTCGATATTTTCCAGCCATGCCTGCGCTGTTTCATTGATGGAGCCGGAGAAGGAAATCATATCTCCCCTCTCATCGATCATGATGCCGACTTTCTGATGAAAGAGGCTGGTCGGTGAATTATTGCATACGACGATCTTGATTTCCAGAAATCCCTGATCCAGCAGGTAGGCAAGGAGCTTCAGATGATCATCGGCCGCCTCATCGAGCTTCAGCTCCTGAAACAGATCCGCGTGCTCATCAAGCGGCTGGTGTTTCTGAATGATTTCGAAGTCCTTGCGAGAAAGCTGCGGAGAGACGAGAAGGTACATATGCCCGTGATTCTGGCAGAGCCCCTCAATACCTTCCGCGGCTACTGTCAAAGCAGTCGAGCTGAAAAAGCCCGCAATACGGTAGTACCGCTTCGTCGCTTTCAAGACTGGAATATAGAATTTTTCCAGCAGATGTTCCTTGCTGCTTTCTGTCTCATAGCAGGACTCCAGATATAAATCTCTCAGCCCCATGGCTACACCTCCCAATCGATATGCTGCAAAAGCTGTTCTTTCTTCGTACCTTTCAAAACAAATTCCATCAGTTCCCGCACATTACCACGCCTCCTCACCGCTGTGCTTTGGGAAACGCAGGCGACCGTATCCGCATACCGCACCTTGCCTTTCGCGGCCTTGTGAATGAGGCAGTGCAGATAAGCATTACGAAGCAGCAGTTTTCTTAAAATCTCCGACTTTTCCGGAAAAGGTATCGGTATCAGGTACTTTCCCAAAGACGTCAGATGCACCATCTTAGGCCTTGTATCCGTGATGGATACAAGGCTGAAAAGTGCGGCCGTTTTTGACTGGTTCTCCCCATATTTCTTCTTGGCTATCTGCGTGGCACACTGCATCAGCTGATAGCCGAGAGCATCAAAAGAGAGCCCATCGTCTGCAAATTCCAACAACTCGGGGACGCGAATGATGGAGCGCTCGAGACTGCTGAACATGGGAATATCCGCCACACTAAATTCCTTTTTCGGAGACAGACAGCAGATACAGTCCACCAGTCTTTCGATAGATACTTTGGACAGCACACGGCATGCTTTCTCTTCCTCTGGCCCTGTGCCGGACAGGAAAACCTGATTCACATATTCTTTCTCAGACAGAAACGCATACAGGTACTTAGCGTTCTCCAGATTCCTTCCCCACTCCTCGAAAAAATCCATAGGAATCAGCTCCCTCAATCAGAATAGTCGGAGTACTTCATATCAAAAAATTCTTCTGCCAGCGTCGGATGTCTCATTTCGAAATCCTTCAGCGCCTGCATGGCCGAGCAATAGCCTGGCGTCTTCTTCATCGCCTGATTGGCCTTGCAAAATTCTCTGAAACTCATCTTTTTGAAAATATTCGGTTGGTTACACCAACGGGCAATCGCCACATACATCGCATGAAGCGGCGATGCCTTCCAAGGCGCTTCATTCTTATTCTGATAACGCATGATATAGGGCAGGCAGTGATACTGCATCAGAAGCTCAATACGCCGGAAGGTATCTCGGATATCCTTCCAATCGGTGGATGCAAATCCCACCAGCACGTAGAATTTCACGCTCCGCCCCTTCTTGTACGGCTTCATGATTTCCAGCTTTTCATGAATCAGGTCATAGTCGCTGATGTTATCAAAGGCAAACGTAAAATCCCCATCATAGTTCGATGTGAAAAGTGCCTTCGCTATGTCTGGCGTCAGAAGACGTTCATCCATTCCCTGCTTGAACTTGAATCGTTTCCTTGTTGCGACCAATTCTCCCAGAAGCGGCCGCCAGTCAAGATATCCAAAGAAATTATCATCCAGAAGGCAGATCTTCTTGCGATCCCGATCTAAAAATTCCGTCAAATGGCTATGACGGAATACCCTGTTATATTTTTGATTCACGCAGAAGCCGCAGTGCCGGAAGCACCCACGGGTCAAGTACCCTATGCTGTACTCCAGGTACTCCTTGAACTGCACCAGAAACCGGCTGCGATGAAATTCACGGCCTTCACTTTCTGCCTTTTTCTTCGCCTGCTCTACCTTCTCCTCGATCCAGTTGTCGTAAAGATGGTAGTCAGGCATGCAATGCTCGATGACATCAGGCAGATTGGGAGCACGATCAAAAAAGAAACCTGTGCCGCCTACGTTGACAGGTATCTTTCCATTGATTTTATATCCCACAGTTTTCTCCAGCCACTTCTCGACAGGCAGCGCTCCGGCGTCTGGCCGCCCCACACGAATCAGAAGCTCTTTCGGCTGCGACACATGTTGCAGCCATTCCGGAACGGGGGTATCTGTGAAGACTTTGGCGATAAACACACGGTCAAATTCTTCCAGATGTTCATAGTCCGTTTTTAAAACAACATTTTCCGGCGGCAATTTCACCACCTGCTTGTAGTAGCCGGAAATCTTTTCGCAGACCAGATTCGGAAAACGATGCCTTCGCCGCCCGAGGAGGTCTGCATCTATCACTGCTATTTTCATTTCTTTCTCACGCTTTAATACAATACTTTCTCGCAGAATGTATCATCATTCGATTCTACGATTTCCTTCACTTTGAATGGAGAGAATTCGATCCCATAGGTATCCTCGATGATGCCGGAAATTTCTGAAGTCGTCAGCAAATTTTCCGAACCATTGACGATTTCCTCGACGAGTTCCGCCATGCTGAGTTTCCGCTGCATCTGTCTCTTGCGCAGCAAATGTCCCGAGCCATACTTCTGGCTATTGAAGCTCTCATAGTCAGCTGCCAAAAGTGATCCATAGAACCAGTCACCCCATCCCTCTTCCTGCCACGGAAGATCAAAACCTGCTGCTCGCAAGGATCTGATACTGAAGCATTTCCCATTTTCTATAAAGTGATACACCTTCTCACAGAATTCATGGATAGCTTCTTGCGTAATTCCATGTTTTTCTAAATACCGGCTATTGCAGAATACCCCCGGCTCAGTCTCTACGACCTTAAAATCTTTGGCAAGACCTAGCCAGACTGCTGAAAACATGGAAGATACCGCATATTCAGGATGATCTCGAAGATCCAGTATTTCATTTTCTACAAACAGCTTTTTGAAAAAATCTTTTACACTGCTATAGGTATCACGGATCACATATTTCCGATGCGAGATGAAACCCATCTGCCTTACAGCCGCCGGATCGATATCCCATACATTTCCCTCTGGGTATTCTTCCAAGTACGTATCGAGGATATCCTGCATCAGATAAAAATCCTCCGGCAGGCGTTTCTTCATGCGCTCCACCTTATCCTCAGGAAGAAATGTCTCCGGGATATGAAACATCCCCGTACCAGGGTCAAAATACTCTTTGCAGGTTTCGCCCCAGCCATTCGCCATTGCAGTATTTTGAGGAACACCATACGCTTCTTCTATCGCGCATCCCAGATCCATGTAAGAAATATAACCATGTTCCTGAATGATATCCACGACCTGTTTTTTACGATCTGTATGACCAATCTTCAGCGTTGGCATTCTGCCAAAAGTCATTCGATGTGCATCATCCAGATAGTCATTGTAATGACCATGCGCCCAGAGCTTTTTCAAAAGATTGTGCAGTTCATACTCCTCTCTGATATCATACCGCTCCATGATTTCTGGGTAGTCACGGAAAAACTTGCGGCTGGATATTTCAACATTGCTATATGCGGTCAGCTGCAGCGTATCCAACAAATCCTGATAGTCCATCGATAGAATGTCATAATAGCGAACCTGTCGATGGCAGCTCACCAATACCGTCATTTCCGAGAAATAATGTTCTATGTATCTCACATTCAGGGAAAAGCGCGGATTCTCACGCGAAACGGAAAGACTATCCAAAAGCCGCAGGTAATCTTCCAGTAATGCACCCGAAGGTTTTGCATCCTGGCAATATCTTTTGATGGCAAAACGGATGAGGGATTGGCGATTCTTCATCACATGCTTTCCATCGATGAGAAAATACGGATCGATCGCTTTCAGCCGCGCGTCCGCCCTTTCCCGTATTTTCGCATCCAGTATCTGATCATGCATCACGGCACGCAAAGCCTGCAGACGCTGTCCCGCATCCACATCTTTTTCCTTCACCCGCTGCTCATCCAAGTAAAGCGAGATAAAATGGCACGTCTCTTCTGCAAGCTGGAAAATGTATTGAAAATCGTCATCCGTCAGTCCGACATATTTCTGCTTGTAGAAAGCGAAGTATCCTTCCCGTACGGGCGGGAGCTTCGAGAAAATCTTCTTCTGGATCTGGCGCACGCGTTCGCGTGTCACCCCCACTTGCCCTGCCACCTCTTCCAGCGACAGTCCCGACAAACGAAGTTTCAACACCTTGGCATTCCGCTCCCGGCAAACCGAGGGGAGTACCGTTTCCAGTGAAGGATAGACACAGTAGTAGCGCTTGCCTTGCTTCCAGATGAGCTGCTGCTTTTCCATGGAGTCCAAAAGCGCCACAAAAGCAGTTTCATCAAAAATCCTATGTGGAAAATCTGCCGAAAGCGTCTCAAAAGACGCGCCTTCATATTTTTCGTGGACAAGAAGACGAAGCACATAGTTTTGTGCCGCTTTCCGTATCGTCTCATCCTGCCAGATGCCTTCCGCTAAGGGGATATCCTGCGCCTCTGCCTGCTTTGCAACCCTCATCATATGCTCATAGGTGACCATGAGCATATCCGCGAAGTCTTCCATCGCCTCCGCTTCCTCACGCAACTGGTCTTTCGAGATGTCGCGGTTCCTTTTCTCACGTTCTGCTTTCGCCGTCGCTCTTGCCGCCTGGCGATACACTTCGATTTTCTTCACAAGATGTGCGAGACTGTTCGTCCCCAGTGCAGACATCTCCGCCCACTTTTCCTTCGGATAATGCAGCACTTCCCCCAGCGTCTGAAAGCCGGCACTCGCAAGTACCCTATCCACACGCGTACCAAAGTGTACCCGCCCGATAGGCATATCGTATGAAATCGCCTCATCTGCCAGCTCTATAGCAGATTTCGGCCCCTGCGACGGGTTTTTGATTCGGATCGATCCTGCTATATCGTCTCAATATATCCCGTAGCTCGCATAGCGATTTGGCTCCCATCCCTTTCACGAGCTCCCACTCCGTGGTCGGATACGAAAGCATATCGCGAATGGTCTTCACATGGTGGCGCATGAGTAGATTCTCCAAGCGAGTCGATACATGCAAGTCTAAAATAGAATCATCTAATGCAAGCAGCGGCGCACTTTCTGCGCTCTCGCAAGGAATCATTTCCTTCTTTGCCGCCACTGTCTTCGGCTCTTCCATCGCAGGAGCTTCCACCTTCGCAGCGACTTCCACCTTTGCTGGCTTTACGGACTCCTCCTTTTTAGCAGCCGATCCCTCGATCTCCTTCAGGGGAATGGCTTTCCCCCGCCCCCGTCTTCCTCCTTGCTCCATTTCCAGATTTCTCAGTTCATCCACTGTGATATTTTGATGGGCAGCACGCAGATAGCGATCATAGTCCGTGGGCTGGGACTGATACATTTTTACGGCTTTCATGATCGCTTGCGGCAAAGCCCCAGGCAGGCCTCGTCTTCCTGCCGTCATCTGGCTCTCGACCTTCCCCAGCTGGTAGTTGATATCCGCAACAGAGCCAAATACGCCGTGATAGGGCTTCCCCTGCCCTGCGCGCTTCCGTAGCAGCTGAGACAACTGAATGATTTCTGCACTTCTCTTTTGCGGGTGCTTTCGCGCACGCTCATACGTTTCCATGAGAAGAACAGCCGAATAAATATTCCACGTATTATATTTCATACCAAACACCTAAAAAAGAGGAAACGAAAGCCATGTCCCCATAGCTTCTCGTTTCCTCTGATTTTGCACGACAAAAATATTGTTTACCTTTACGAAAGAGGCTGGTTTACCCCCCCCAATAAAAAATGCCCCAAAAAGAGTGTGCCTTCACAACGTTTACTTTCTTTCATCACGACACACCTCCTTGCGTTTAGGGAAACACTGATTCTGCGATTTAATCATCGTTTCCTTAGATCATCATATCATAAAAAGAATGACAGATCATAACAGAAATGAAGTTCTCTATATGAAAATTGATTCCAAAACAAACCCACTCCGAAAAAATCCGGAGTGGGTTTGAAATTCGCCGCTCAACGCAGTCGCCATGCGACCTCGATCGGCTTATTGATATAATTTCTCGTATCCATCAGCACGCCATCCACCACCGCACTCGCCCAGCCTTTGCCGAGCTGGAGCACCCAGGCACCGGACGGATGAGAAGCGAGAAATTCTTTTACCGGCGTCTTTCCACGCGTGAAATACCGGCAAGTCCCCACAGCATAGCGGCTGAGGTAGGATGCCGCGACGGACGTAGACTGCGGATTATCACACTGAGAGAGGGCCTGGCGGCAGAGATCCTGATAAGCTTCTTCCCATGTCCTGCCTTCGGCGAGGGCGATGGCACGGACGAAGCTGTCCTGATACCCGCGGTTTACGGGACTTGGATTTCTAAAAAGAAATGTCTGGCCCGCGGCGACGTCGATGTCTTCCAAAAGAGCGAGACGGCGCTCGCTCCTTTCGTAGAGCCATGGGGCGGAGGGGCGCGGCGCGGACGCGATGTCGGGCGGGATCTCCCACGCTTCGAGCAGTTTTTCGCTGCTCGCGTCCCATGTGTCATAGAGGAAACCATCCCGCGCGCAGGTGACGTGCCACCAAAGGCGGAGGACGTAGTTTCCTTTCGGATGCTGCCGGATAAATTCTCCCGCGGTCATGTCTGCCGTGCTGGCTTCGTCCTCGGTATGGGCGTGCGCTTGGGCGGACTTATACACGTAGTGGGCTCCGATTTCCTTCAGATATTTGCGGAAGACGATCGGATAGTCCGGCATGGCATGCAGGGAAAGGCCGGTCTGGCACAGTCCGGCGAAGGTGTCTTTCCATGAAATCCCCGTGCCTCCGGCAATGGCCCGAAAGACGCAGTCATCGCAGTCTTTCCCCTGCGGATTCACATTCTGCATTTTCCAATTCGTTTTTTCTATTCTCTTTCGATACATCAAGATCCCTCCCTTGTCTATAGTATAGCGCGCGGGTTAGACATGAAATGTCAATTTATGAAATGATGGGGTAAAAAAAAATCACGGGCCATTATGAGAAATGCGAGAATGCCCTTTGTGGACGAAGGGCATTTTTGCATCACAAAGGCGCAGCAAGCATTCGTAAGTATCCATGGAGGCATTCCCTGCAATCTGGCACCAGCGCATTTCACGGTTCA
>OLYC01000918.1_pt1 | contig 22149 bp, 16 predicted proteins | sample 1674271 | NCBI WGS metagenome assembly OLYC01 (sample SAMEA103958154, study PRJEB25191) | human gut metagenome
GAATAATGTTATAATTTATTATAATGTCTTTTTGAAAAAATGCAATGCAGAAGTAGGTGGCAAGCTTGAAGAATAAAATAAAAAAATTTTCCAAAGGAGATTTTCGAACTGTTCATCCGGAGATTGTACTGCCGGTAACGAATCTTGAGATGACGATCGGGGAAGGAGAGTCCTGCCAGGGAAGTTTCATTTTGAAGAACAGGAAAGAAGGAGATATCAGAGGACTTGTATATTCTTCTTCTTTTCGTATACATTTAGAAGAACAGGGATTTGAGGGCAACCCGGTGGAACTCCGTTTTACTTATGATGGAAGCGGACTTGCTCCCGGGCATGTTGAACAGGGAAAGTTTACGATTGTATGTAATGGTGGAGAGTATGATATTGCATTTACTGCAATTATTGAGAAACCATTTGTTATGACTCGATACGGAAAGGTTCAGAGCCTGGAAGATTTTAAGAAGCTTACATATCGTGATGCAGCTGAGGCAGTGAAGTTATTCCGGTCCAGAGATTTCTTTGAGATTCTCAAATATGAAGATACGAGGATCAAGGCGCTTTATAATAATATGCGTAAATGGGAACTGGATCAGCACGCCCTTGAAGAATTCCTGGTAGGGTGCAAGCAGAAAGAGAAGATTTTTCTTACATTGGAAGAAGAAAGCCGTGCTTTTATTTCTCTTGTAGAAGACAGAAAAGAGACTTTTACTGTGAAGAAAAATACCTGGGGATATCTGGAGATTGATGTAAGAACAGAAGGCGATTTCCTTTCTGTTGAGCACAGACATCTGACGACAGACGAATTTATAGGTAATGCCTATCGTCTGGAATATGGTATTTCTATGGACAAGCTTCACAGAGGAAGTAACTTTGGAAGGATTATTCTGGAAACTCCATATGAAACATTGAGTTATGAGGTCGTAGTGGAAAAGGATATTTGCAGAGATGAGGAACATCGTGCAAATGAAAAAGAATTTAATGGAATTCTGAAAGATTATCTGAAATATGAAGGTGACAAGATGTCACTGGAAGATTGGACAGAGGCTTCTATAAAGAAAATTTCACATCTTCGCGAGGTAGATGAACGTAATGAATTTTACCTTCTTGCCCAGGCACATATCTGCATTTTGGGTAATCGGATGGATGAGGCAAAATGGCTTTTAGAATCTTATAACTACAATCGTTTTGCAATCGGTAAGGATGTTGAATTGAGTTCCTATTACCTTTATCTGACGACAAAGCTGAGTAATGATTCGATTGGGCAGAGAAGGGTCGCAGAAGAACTTTCACGTTCTTTTATGAAGCATCCGGACAGCTGGCGGATTCTTTGTATGCTGATTGAGGTTGATTCAGAATATAAAATCTACAGTGAAAGACTGAATGTGCTTGAGAAGCAGTTTATGGAGTATAAGTCTCACAGCTTATGGTTCTATCTTCAGGCATTCCGTTGTTTTAAAGAGAAGAGCTCATCTCTTAAAAAACTCGGACAGTTTGAAGTACAGGTTCTGCTTTTTGGCGTGAAATATAAACTGATGACGAAGGAACTTGCATTATATACAGCAAACCTGGCAAGTCAGATGAAGAATTTTGATAAACATCTGTATAATGTACTTGTGAAGTGTTATGAGATGTATGATGAAGCGATGATATTGACTTCTATCTGTACATTGCTTATAAAAGGCAGCAGAACAGAACACATCTATTTCCATTGGTATGAGAAAGCGGTAGACGCAGAGTTGAAGATCGCGCAGCTTTACGAATATTATATGGCGGCTGCGAGACCGGAAGAATTTCATAAGCAGCTTCCTCGTTCGGTATATTTGTATTTTATGCATGGAAATTCTCTGGATTATAAGAAATGCGCATTTTTGTATGCAAATCTGATTACTTATGAAGATGAGACAAGCGAGATTTATGCGCACTACAGGGATGAGATGGAAGAATTCACATGGAATCAGCTGGAGAAGAGAAATATAGATGAAGATCTGCGGATCATTTATAAGCGATTCCTTGTAGAGACAGACATGAGTCAGGACAGAATCCGCGCTCTTTATGATGTGTGTCACGCATATTGGATTACAACAAAGGTTCCGAATATGAAATTTATTCATGTAATCGCAGCTGATGGAACAATTACACAGAAGGCAGCATATACAGAGAATGGAGCCAGAGTATTTCTGTATGCAAAGACGGATCGCATTGTATGGGAAGCAAAAGATGGAAGACATTATACAGATTCTATCCCATATGAGAGTAAACGTCTGTTTTATGAACTTAGATATATGGATATCTGCAGAAAATATGCAAATAGCCTGAACCGAAGCAAAGCGTTTGAAGAAGAGGAAGAGCTGACACTGGAAATCGTAAATGATGATTTCCTGACCTATGTTTGTTATGATTTATTTAAGAAAAAACAGTATGATAAAGTGATTCTTACGTATTTGGCAAACTTCTACTGTGGAGCAACACAGGAGATGAAGGAATTGTGGAAAGTTGCCAGAGAGTATGAAGTCCATACGCACAAACTGGCAGAACGGATCATTACACAGATGCTCTTCTCTGAGGAATTATTTCAGGAGACAAAAGTATTTGAAGCTTATTATGATGAAGGTGCATACTTCCGGCTCCAGCAGGCTTATCTGGCATATGTCTCCAGAGAATATGTTGTAGAAGCACGTAAGATAGAGAAATCTATAATTGATATTATCTGCAGGGAAGCAGAGAAGGGTGAGGCAACAATCGATATTTGTATGATTGCTGTTTTGAAATATTATTCGGATCAAGAGTATGAAACAAGCCTTAAGAAGACGCTGAAAAAGTTTATGCAGGAACTTTGTGGCAAACAGATTTATTTCCCATTTTTCCTTAAGTATGATAAGGAGTGGCTGATTGAATTCCAGTTGTGGGATAAGACACTGGTAGAATACAAGGGCCAGAAGGATAGCCGTGTTATGTTGTATTATCAGTTGCAGAAAGGTGGAAACGGAGATTCTGATTATGCAACAGAACTTCTGACACCAATGTATGAGAATTTGTATGTGAAGAAGTTTGTGTTGTTCTCGCATGAACGACTGATCTATTATTTTAAAGAAACAATTGACGGAAATTCTTACAGAAGTGAGAAAAAGATCTGCCAGCATACGGTTGAAAAAGGTGAACCGGGCAGATATGGAAGGCTCAATGACATTATTCTGGAAGAAGATCCGGAAGAACGAGAGAAGAAGATGAAGCAGTATGCACTGGAAGATGCGGTTGCATCACATATGTTCATACAGTATTAAGGAGGAAATCTTTTCATGGGACAGGGAAGTATAATTGGATATGAGATAAATGAAAAGACATGCCAGATCAGTTTTTATAATGATAAAGAGATGGAACCTCAGACACTGGAAGTTGACTCAGATAATTTTCAGATTCCTTTGATTATTGGAAAACTAAGAGACACATGGGCATATGGAAAAGAGGCAAAACGTCTTGCAACACTGAAAGAAGGATTTACCGTTGCCCGTCTGCTTTCGAGAAGTCTTGCAAATGAGAAAATTGAATTTGGTGATGAGACATATGATGCAGTATGGCTGCTTTCACAGTTTATCCAGATGTCTTTACAGTCATTTCCTAAAATTGATGGAATTGTGTTCAGTGTACCGGTTCTTACAGAAGAACTGGCACAGATGCTTCGAAGGATCGCAGTTCGCATGAATATTGATAAAAGACATATCTTTATTCAGGATTATAAAGAGAGTTTTTGTAATTATCTCTTCTATCAGCCGAAAGAACTGTGGCAGTATGATGCAGCATTGTTCTGCTGTGACCGTAATGAGATCAAAGCATATATGCTGCGCAGACTGAAGCCGGGACTTGGTGGTGGAAAGACTACATTTGTTACGGTTGATGAAGTTGCAAATGCACATATGAAAGAACTGGCGCTTGTTTATCCGGTTTTGAACGAGGACAAAGCAAAAGAAGCCGATGCGATGTTCTGTAAATTTATACAGAGCGTGTTTGATAAGAGGATTGTTTCTTCTGTATTCCTGACAGGAGAAGGGTTCGAAAATAACTGGTATCCGAAGTCATTGCGGGTGCTTTGCAATGGAAGAAGAGCATTTATCGGAAATAATCTGTACAGCAAAGGAGCTTGCTATACTGCATACAGAAAATTGTATATGCATATAGAGAATCCGGTTTATCTATCGGAGACTAAGCTGACAGATCAGATTACAGTCAATATGCGTGTGGATGGTCAGGAAATGTGGTATCCGCTTGTTTCCTGGGGTGCACACTGGTATGAGTCAAATAATCAGTGGGAAGTGATCCTTGAAGAGGGTGATGATATAGAATTCCATATCGAGTCACTGGTTCAGGGAACGGTTAAGACCGAAAAAATCTCTTTGGAGAGACTACCAAAGCGAGCAGAGTACTCTACAAGACTTCAGATAGAAACGATGTTTCAGGATGAAAAAACCTGCAAGATTACAGTACGTGATGTCGGATTTGGAGATTTCTTCCTGCCGACGGATTTCCGTGAGGAAAAGGTGATACATTTAGGAGGTAATGATGGGAAATTTAATTCTTTGTCATGACAGACACGCAGCACATCCTTATGAGATTTCCAGGATCCACTGCAGGATCTTTACGATAGAAGAATTGTGTTACTATCTGTGTAATAATTTATATCTGATCGATTATACGATCATGAATGAACCGCTTTGCACCTGGTTGGAAGAAGAGATCGGGATGAAAGAACTGGCAGAGCAGCTTCGAGATTTGATGCGTATGCGTGGATCTGTCGAGAACTTTGTTCTTACAATCTTGAAAGCTTCAAAGATCTATAAAGAATCTGAGATGATCCGTATCCAGAATGTTTTGGAACATTTGAAAAATCAGAAGGATGTAGAGCGTAAGAAGTATAAAGGCGATAATCTTCTTGAAAGCGGTGAGATTGAAGAAGCAATCATCGTTTATCAGGAAATCCTGAATCAGGAAAAAGATGAGAGTGTAGATGAAAAATTCTATGGAAAGATCTATGCATGTCTTGGAGCTGCATATGGACGATTGTTCCTTTATCAGGAAGCGGCCAAAATGTATGACAGAGCCTACCAGATCTGCGAAGATAAGGAATTACTAAAACCATATCTGTATGCGTCTTATAAGTATATGTCGCTGGAAGAATTTCATATTCTGCTTACAAAGCACAGTGAATATCAGGAAGTGAATGCACAGATGAGAAGCGAAATGGACGAAGTGAAGCAGAATCTTCAGATTGAGCCAAATGAAGTACTTTTGGAGAAGTGGAAGAGGAAACATAGAAGAAATCATACATAATACAGACTTTTTATGCAGCTGTTCACAGAATCTATGAGCAGCTGCATTGTTTACTGTTCACACGATGTGCGACCAGCAACGCATCTCGCCATTTTAAATCGCCTTTGGCGATGGGGCGAGATGCATTCAAGTCAAAACGCGCATCCTCCGTGTCAATCAGCGGAGTGATTGACACGGGAGTGAACAGTAACCTCTTATTTCCTGATCGCCATTTTTATTTTTACTTACTACTTACTACTTACTACTTAGAAAATATCATACAGTACGCAAACTGTCAAGTTGTTACTATTACTTCTACTGACTTTACCTATTAACACAATAATTCAAGAATGCCAAACTGACCTTTAAGACATTTTCAAGTCTTCAACTATTGAAACGTACACCATATAATGCTATTATTAATAATTGGCACTTTAAATGAATTTTTAGTAATAACAGGAGAATATATGAACCAAAAAACAGCTTCTGCCCCTGCAGCAGAAAACAAAATGGGAACCATGCCGATTGGCAGACTCTTGTTCAACATGTCCTTACCGATGATGGTTTCCATGCTAGTGCAGGCACTTTATAATATTGTAGACAGTATCTTTGTAGCAAAACTGTCAGAAAATGCTCTTACCGCAGTTTCTCTTGCCTTCCCGTTACAGATGCTGCTCGTTGCAGTTGCAACCGGTACCGGCGTTGGTATGAATGCACTTCTTTCCAGAGCACTCGGAGCAAAAAAAACTGACGAAGCAAATAAGATTGCGTCTAACGGAACATTTCTTTATATCATAAGTTATATTGTATTCCTTATCCTTGGCTTTACAGTTGTAAAACCTTTCTATGCAAGCCAGATTGGAAATGCAGATGTTGAGATCATGGAAATGGGAATCGATTATCTGAGCACAGTTATGATCTTCTCTATGGGACTGCTGGCACAGATTTGCTTTGAACGACTGCTCACTTCCACAGGAAGAACCATTTTCAGTATGACTTCCCAGTTATGCGGTGCGATTACGAATATCATTCTTGACCCGATCCTGATCTTTGGTCTGATCGGTTTCCCTAAGATGGGAGTTACTGGTGCTGCCGTGGCTACGGTCATCGGACAGTGTGTCGGAGCACTTGTTTCATTTATATGTAATCATAAATTCAACCCGGATGTAAGGCTTCAGTTCCGTGGTTTCCGGCCGGACGGAAGAATTATCAGAACAATTTATGCAATCGGTATTCCATCTATTATCATGCAGTCGATTGGTTCTGTTATGACATACTCCATGAACCGTATCCTGATCACATTTTCATCTACTGCAACTGCCGTATTCGGAGTGTATTTCAAACTGCAGAGCTTTTTCTTCATGCCTGTCTTCGGTTTGAATAACGGTATCACTCCGATCATTGCATTCAACTACGGTGCGCAGAACAGAAAACGTATGGTCAAGACGATCAAACTCAGTATGGCAACAGCATTTTGCATTATGCTCTTCGGATTCCTTTGCTTTGAATTAGTTCCACAGGTACTTCTTGGAATGTTCAACGCATCTGCTGATATGCTTACGATCGGCGTCCCTGCGCTTCGTATCATCGGTATCCATTACTTACTTGCATGGTTCGGCATCATCTGCGGTACTGTATTCCAGGCGCTTGGAAAGGCCGTGTTCAGTATGATCGTATCCATCATGCGTCAGCTTGTAGTACTGATTCCGGCTGCATATGTACTGGCAAAATTTGGTGGGCTTCATGCAGTATGGTGGGCTTTCCTGACTGCTGAGATCATGTCACTGATTGTCTCACTTATCTTTCTGTTCAGAACTAATCGAACGATTATTTCCAAGATCCCGGATGGAAGTGATATTCTATAAAAGGAAAAAGTCATGAAATTTAAGAAAAAATTATGGATCTCTTTAATCCTGTTCATCCTGTTTGGCACTGTCTTTTCAGGTTGGATTTTTCATCAAAATACGACCCGTGAATATTTAGTTTTTGACAATACAACCCAGCTTGTGACAACCGAACGATCCGAAGATAATATTCGAATTGAAGATGTCATTCTTCCGGATTCTTTTCAGAATCAACAATCCATTTTGTTCAAGACAACCCATACCCGGGCTGAGGTATTGCTTGATGGAGAGAAAATCTATGAATTTGGAAATGATACTGACACATTAAGATTCATGAAGTCTCCCGGACCTTGCTGGCATATTGTCGATCTTCCAAAAAACAGTGATGGAAAACACTTGCAGGTCAGGATTATTCCTGTATATTCAGACTACTACGGAAATTCTTTCCATCTTTTTGGAGGGACAAAAGGAGACTGTACCCTGAAGATCCTGAGCAACAGTCTCTGTTCATTGGTTCTAAGCTGCGAAATCTTATCGTTAGGAATCATCTGCCTGATTTTATGCTTTTCTATAATGAGGAAAAATGATAAATATTCGTCAGATGAATCCTACATGATTTTCCTGAACCTTGGTGTTTTTTCTCTTTTGATCACACTTTGGACTCTAAAGCAATGTGGTTTTCTGCAGTTTTTAATTCCAGATCCAAGAGCACTTTATTTTATAGACTACTTTACTTTTTTCCTGTTTCCAGTACCTTTTAACTTTATTCTGTATGATATCTGTAAAAGCAAATATCGTAAAGGAGCTGTACACCTGTCCATTCTCTATCTGTGCAATATGGCAGCGGCAGTATTGCTTCAATGTACAGGCGTCATCGATATCTTCCGCATTCTTCCGGTAACTCATCTGATCATGCTGGCGAATGTAATTTATACCGTAACGTTGATTCGTTATGAATCTATAAAACTACAAAATGAAGCTACCAGACATTTTAAATATCCAATGTATCTGGTCATGGCATTTGGTGTTGCAGAACTTATTGCTTACTATATCCAGCATTTCCAGCAAACATCCATCTTCCTCCCATTTGGAACGATGCTGTTTACCCTTTTGCTGGTTTGGATCCAGGTATCACGTTTTTATGATCACTATCTCCAGAAACAAAAGCTGGTTTACCTACAGAAACTTGCAGACACGGATCTGCTTACAGATACCATGAATCGAAATGCCTATGAAAAGAAAGTGAATCGTCTTAACGTGCAGAAAGACAAACTTCATACTACCGGTCTTATTCTTTTTGACCTGGATAATCTGAAAATAATTAATGACCGGTTTGGACATGAGAAAGGCGATGAAGCTCTGCAGTTATGTTCTCAGTGCATTAAACAATTCTTTCCTGATAAAGAAAATCTTTTCCGCATTGGTGGAGATGAATTTGCATATTTCTACAATAAGAATAAGGAAAATAATATTGGAGACAAAATTGCTCAATTAAATCAAACTTTAGAATCAACAGAGCATACCTTTAACTATCCATTAAGTATTTCCTCCGGATATGCCTGTTTTCTTCCGGAAATGGACAACACTTTTAAAGACCTTGCAAAACGAAGTGATCTCATGCTGTACCGCATAAAACGAAAACGGAAACTTGCATATACAGGCAGCTCAGAACTTCTGACCAGCAACACACTTATTAATGCAGGAACATCTGCCGAGGAAAAGCAGCAGGAAGAAATTTTCAGCCACACAAAAAATTATCAGGATTTTTCGCTTAAAGAATTATGTAATATCATCGATCTGCTCAGCCCAAGCACAGATGGTTTCCTGTATATGCTGGATTTCAGAACCGATTTTTTCTATATTGCTCCACAAGCTTTAGAGCGTTTCTGTCTGCCTGGAAATGAATTCCATAATATGACAAAAGAACTTAAAAAATTCGTATACAAAAAAGATTATCCACTTCTGAAAGCTGAACTAGATAATCTGCTCAACACAGACCAGAACACACACAATATGGATTACCGCTGGCTGGATCTTAACAGGGAACCAGTCTGGATCAACTGCCGTGGCTATATCATACGTGACGATCAGCAAGAGCCGATCTACCTGATCGGATGTATCAATGAAATTGGTAACCGGCAGAAAGCTGATAATATTACCGGACTTCTCGGAGAGACTTCTTTGGAAAAATATTTCAAAGATTCGGTTTCTACACTTAATAAAGGCTTTCTGATTCATGTCGGAATTGACGGTTTTAAAATGATCAATGAAAACTATGGATGGGATTACGGAGACTACATTCTTCGAGAAACAGCGTCCTGCATCTTATCCTGTATCTCGGATAGCCAAAAGGTCTACAAGATAGCATCAGATGAATTTATTATATTAGATACAACATCCTCTGATATGACAACAGCATCTAACCTTTATGACCAGATATGCAAGCATATTAATCATTTTATTGAAGAAAACAACTTTGCTGCGGTATTTACTATTTCTGCCGGTATCCTGCCGCTTCCGGATCTGTCACAGACCGGCTATGCAGAGATTATAAAGCGAACTGACTTTTCGCTGACCATGGCTAAGCAGCATGGAAGAAACTGCTGTTATATATTCCAGGAAGAAGAGTACCAAAATTTCTTACGTATCCGCGAGATCACAAATGAGCTTCATTCAGCAGTAAATCATGGTTTCCGTGGATTCTCAATAATCTTCCAGCCAGTCATGGATATCCGACAGGATAAACTGACCGGAGCAGAGGTGCTGATACGCTTTGCTTCTAAAAAATTTGGACCAATCTCACCTGCTGAGTTCATACCACTTTTAGAGACAAGCGGACTGATTATTCCAACCGGACGCTGGTTCATGCGAGAAGCAATAACCGCCTGCCGGAAAATCCGGATGCAAATTCCTGATTTCAAAGTTAATATTAATGTATCCCAGGTGCAGATCACAAAATCAGATGTTATTACAGACCTTATCAGCGCGATGAACGCTTCTGGCCTTCCACCTGCTGCAATTGCAATCGAACTGACAGAAAGTATTCTGCTCGAAAAAAATGAAAAGGCGCAAAACTTCCTGAAAGAATTAAAACAGGCCGGCTTGCAGTTAGCATTGGATGACTTTGGAACCGGTTATTCCAACTTTCATTATCTGAGTGAACTTCACCCTGATATTGTTAAGATTGACCGTGGTTTTACTTCCAAGGCAATCACGGACAAAAAGGAATATTATCTGTTAAATCAGTTTAGTAACATGATTCATAATCTCGGTCTGAAACTTTGTATTGAAGGTATTGAGACAGAAGACGAATTACAGAAAATAAAACTTCTGAAACCGGATTACTGCCAGGGATTCTACTGGGGACGGCCGTGTTCTTATGATGAGTTCAGGAAATATTTTGTGGATGTGGACAGATAATTACACTATTTAAAAAGAGAAGCCAATTCCCAAGCATCTGGGAAATAGCTTCTCTTTTTTCACTATTAAATTGCCCCGGTATTCCGTATCTGGACATCTCTCCTAGAATTTTCCGCCACCGCCTCCGGCCGTGCTTCCGGAAGATGTTGTATGCGTACTGCTTCCGCCGCCACCACTGGAAGAATCATTTTTCTCTTTTTTCGTTTTTGTCATTGTATTATACAGAAATATGTCTCTGCTCTCAGTAAGATTCATACTTCCAGCTTTCACATAATTATTAGCTGCTGCCTGGAAACGTACTGTTTTCAGCTTTGATTTCATAGTGCCAACAACAATCAATGAAAGGACGATACCAGCTACTAATGAAATCGGAATCCAGATCCATGACATTGGTTTTTGTGGTTCATTATCGATATCATAAGGTTCTCCGGTTTTTGCCTGCGTAATAAAATCATCACACTCGTCAGCAAATGTATCAAATGCTGCCGCAAAATCACCATCAGACAAATCACCCGTCATCTCTTCTCCTATGTACTGGATACCTGCATCCGTAAATGCTGTAATAGCATATCCGTAGGTTGCCATATACCAATCATGATCTTCCATGCTGATCAGAAGTATTGTTCCATCCTTGTCCGGTCCATAACCATAATTATGAGACTCGTAGAATCGTTCCGCATAATCAGATACCGTCAGTCCATCCAGTGTATCGGTTGTGGCAACCGTCACATCTACCTTCTGTCGCGTACTGATCTCATCCAACTTACTGGTTAACAGCTCCCTCTCATCTGTAGACAGAAGCTCCGCATTGTCGATGACACGAGGATATTCATTCGCGAATCCTTCTGTTTCCTCCGCAAAAGCCGGAACTGCAAGACCTAGACAGAGGATGAGGATCGTCATAAACGATAAAATTCTTTTCTTCATTTCCCCACCTCCCTAAAACAGTCCGATCAGGTGCAAAAGCCATGCAGCACCATACGTTACAACTGAGAATACAGCTGCCAGCATCACTGTCCAGCGTGCTGCTGCACCTTTATCTACCGGCAGATCACCGACAAACTTTCCTGTCTGTCCATTCATTGCAAAGGTGTATTTATTTCCGTTCCATGTCGTATTCAGAAGCCATACCGGATACAGTGCATACTTTGCTTTTCCGCCATGAAATTGTACACTGCTATTGTCTGTTGTTACTGTAGCATAACCTTTTACTGTCTCAGCAAAAGCTTCCTCTGTAGAATGTTTTACACGTTTATTGGCACGTTCAATACTTTGTTCGGCAGTTACGTCATACTTATCTGCCAGATATCCTGCGAGATAAGCAGTCTGGAAATCCACCGCACCTGAAATATTGAATGGCTCGATAGATTCCATCAGATCATCTGCCATCTTTGTGGATCCATCTACCGGAACATTTTCAAAACCAATACTTCCACCCCGGTGAACCATAAAATGACTTGTCTCAGTATAATCATAATCACTGTCACTCCACATGCGTACCTTTGTTGCCCGATAGCTGACTGTGGCATCTACATTTGTATCAAAAAGCCAGAATGGAACGTAAATACCTTTGATCTCTTCAATATGATTCTGATCCTTGAAGATCTTTGGCAGAAGACGTTTTCCGGTCAGATGTTTCTTCAATCCTTCTTTTGCTGCCTTTTTATCTAATTTGAACGGGATCACCAGATCCGGTTTTAATGCTCCCGCAAATTGTCCCATCATTATGATCGGATTATCACAGAATGGGCAGGATGTTGCTGCCATGTTGGCGTCTCCGACAATCTCGCCTCCACAGGATTTACACACATACGTGCGTAAACCATCTGTTTCACCTTCCTGCCATTCACTGCCTGCGGAAGTATCCCACTCCATGTCATCTGTCTGTTCATTCTGCAGCTCTGCATCATAACCTTTGAGTGCATCCATCTCGAACTCAGTATCACAGTACGGACACTTCATCTTCTGAATCTTACTGTCAAAGGCGATCGCACCGCCACAGCAAGGACATTTATATTCCTGCAAGCCTGCCATAACTCATTCTCCTTTCTTCCGTGCCGGGCTTCCAGCAGTTATTTTCCAACCGCTGTTCATCCGTTACTGTCTGTCGTTCTCGTCAAAGATATCTCCACACTCCGGACAGAATCTTGGCGGATTCTTCGGATCTTCCGGTTCCCATCCGCACTTATCACAACGGTAAAGCGGTGCGCCTGCCGGCTTCTTTGCTCCACAGTTCGTACAGAATTTGCCTTTGTTTACTGCGCCACAGGAACACGTCCAGCCTTCGTCCTCTGCCGGTCTCTTAGAACCGCATTCCGGACAGAAGTTGCCTGTCACCGTAGCTCCGCAAGAGCATTTCCATGCGCCCGGTTCTGGTTTCGGTTCCGGTTTCTTTGCTCCACAGTTCGGACAGAAATTACCTGTTACTGTAGTACCACATGCACATTTCCATCCGCCTGCTGCCGGAGCTGCCTGCGGTACCGGTGCCGGCTGTGGTGTCGGAGCTGCCTGCTGCTGTGCTGCCTGCTGAGCCTGCTGTTGCTGTCCCATAGCGAAAAGATTCTGTGCATTCATTCCACCACCTGCAGCGTTCATTGCCATACCCATGCCCATGAATCCTGTCATAGCTCCTGCCTCGTTGCCTGCTGCGGTCTTCATCGCATCTGCCTGAGCACCGACAAGTGTAGCTGCTGCCATTGTAGGATCACGCATGATTGCTGTACGCTGTGCCTGTTTGATCAGTTCTGCATCCTCGTCCGGAAGAGTAACTGATCCAAGAGCAATACTGACAACCTTCAGTCCACGAAGAGCACCCCACTTCTCTGAAAGTGCAGTATTCATGGCATTTTCAAGATCTGTGTTGTGTGTTACAATCTGGTTTGGACGAAGTTCCATCTCTGACAGACGACCAAATGCCGGCTGCAGGGCTGAGATAAATTCTGTCTTAAGAGTACTGTCAAGTTCTTCACGGGAATACTCCTGTTCTACATTTCCACATACATTTGAGTAGAACAACAGTGGATCAACAATCTTATAAGAATATACACCTGAACAACGGATTGATACGTCAATATCCAATCCGATCTTGGAGTCTACTACACGGAACGGAACCGGATTCGCTGTACCGAAACGGTTTTCCAGAATTTCCTTTGTATTAAAGTAATAAATTCTCTGATCCTTACCTGTATCTCCACCATAAGTAAAACGCTTGCCTACGGTTTTAAATGTCTCTTTAATGCTCTCACCGAGATTGCCCGAAAAAATAGATGGTTCTGTTGAGGTATCATATGTAAATTCACCAGGCTCTGCACAAACTTCTACAACCTTCCCCTGTTCTACAATGATCATACACTGTCCATCAGCCACGGCAATACCAGAACCGTTAGAAATGATATTGTCATTTCCTTTTGTATTAGAAGAACGACCTGTCGTTCTCTTCTGTCCCTTTGTAACAAGCACTTCTTTCGGCATAGATTCGCAATAGAAAAACTCCTTCCATTGATCCGCTAATGTTCCACCAAGTGCACCCATACCTGCTTTAATAAGTCCCATACTGACTCCTCCTTTTCCAACTTATGATCTGTCTGCATAAAGTTTTACAGACATATCACGATTTGTTTCCTGCTGCCTTTTTACATCGCATAAATCTGATCCATCAGATATTCAGCTGTCATAGATCCATAGAAAAACTGATCAATAAAACCATTCTTCTTTGCATCCCGAATCTCTATCGCTGCCTGTCGTTCCGTATTGGAATCTACAATGAGAGCAATTTTACAGTGGGGACACATTTTCTTTACTTCATCACGAAGCTTCAATCTCTCACAGAGATTCCATGGGGTATAACCTGTCACTTCCATTATAAGAACAAATGGTTTGTACACCTGACACAATTCAACCGTATCCTTCGGAGACTCCGTACGAATCACATCGATCTCATAATCTGAATTTCTGAATGCGGTCGCTATGGAATCAGCAAACAGAAAATTCTGCATATCGACCACAATTTTCCGCATCAAACCATCCCCCTTTCCTTTCACGACATATCCGATGTGTTCTTTTCTTTTATTATAACAAAAAAGAAAAAATCCGTCTGTCCTCGAAAGTGAGGACAAATAGATTTTACATCTGTCGGTTGCAAAGTACAATGTCTCCCTTAAATTAGTAATGTTTAACATGGCAATACCTCACAAATAATTTAATACTGAAACACCGGTTGAAATTTATTGTCCTCTTATGGCCTTTATGATATCATTAGGATGGAATTTAAAAAAATGCCCGGAGATCTAAAAAAAATTATTGACTACCGTAGCCTGCAAACCTATAGAAATCTACGGCTTATTTGAAGCTGTACATCCTACATTAAACAAACACACAGCAACGATTCGCTGTGCTTCTGATTGTTCCTATATTCGCATTCCGATACAAACATATCTGGATCAACTTTCAAGAGATCCTGAATTCGGAGTGCTCAGCCTTAAGCATTTGTCCTTATTAGTTGAACGTATTTTGAATGAAAATGAATATTTGCTTTTAAATAATACAAAAGACAGGTTATTGCTTCATCTATTTCGATGTTGTGAAAATCAGAAATTTCCTGTCATCGTCAAAACAACAAAAGAAGAATTGGCTCAGCTGCTTAACATCAGCCTTCGTACGCTATACAGACATTTAGACTGTCTGTACGAGGAGGGACTGATTGCAACCGAGCATGGGAAAATAGTGATTTATGAATCACATTATCAGAAAATTAAAGAGGCGGTTCTTACGTTTGTTTAAAGCTGCTTTTTACACAAAAAGCAGCTAATCTATTTTCCAGACTAACTGCTCCTGTTGAATTCTTTTATTAATTTTGTTCTGTCTCCGAGATCTCTAATTTCCTCTTCTGAAATTCCATATTAGACAGTAAGATGTTCATTGCAAAACCTACAAGCAAAGCCCATCCGGAACCTTTAAATGCAAGCACTGCTGCCATTACTCCGGCAATACTTTTATCTGTACTCGTCTTACAATAATCCATACCGATTCTTGCACATACATATGCCTGGAATAACAAAGTGATCGCAGAACCCACGCCCATGATTGGTTTCATGAATGACACGATCGGCACTAAAATAACACTGATGAATGTTGCCATACGGAAAGAACTCATTCCACCGATCAGCGATTTCATCGCTTTCTTTCCTTCTTTATAACGCATTGCAACAGATACGGTCATACCGATCCAAAGCGGACCTGCCAGTGGTGGGAACGGTGCAAAAATTGCAAGGATCAGGTTTCTAAGACCACTGATCAGGTTTGATCTGCTTGAATTAAAGTCAATATATTCGTCACTTCTGCTGTCCTGTGCTTCCTCTACCAACGTCTGTGATGTAACAAAATCTCCAAACGCAAGTACATAACAGATCAACGCCAACGGAATTGCACTTATAAATTTTGAAATCGGTGGAAATCCGACTGCAAAAATACTGACTGTGTGGAAAACATTACTAAAGTCAGGAATTCGGATGAGTGTTCCAAGTTCGAGAACCGGTTTTGACAATTCTCCAAGCAATACTCCTGCTAACATAGCAATCAGATATGGGAATAAGTTTCCATATTTTGCCATGATATCCAATATTTTGTATTTTTCTCTGTTCTTTTCACAAAACGGTGAAAAACTCAAAAACGCAAGTAACAATGTACCGGAAAGTGTTGCGATTGGCGCAGTCATCAGCTGGCTTCCATCTGAGAGCTGTCCTTGCAACACTGTAATCGGTGCTGCAATCAGAATACCGCCTTTGATTGAATTCGGCACACCATTCACGAATTTATCTGCAAGCTTGGTAATTCCCATAAATATAAATACAAATGCAACAAGCAGCTGCAATGCAATCATTGCCTGAATACGCTCCGGTCCTTTTGGGAATCCATTTAAATATGCCAGTGTAAATGGTAATGTCGGTGTGATCCATCCCGGGACAACCGGATCTCCTAACCATCCATGAAGCATGTACATAAATACTTCAATGATGACGCAGCTCCATGCAAGTTCATACGGAAGTCCAAGATTATCCGTCAGATACGGAATTGAACTTAACGCAGTAGCGCCAAGGATCAGACCTTGAAAAAATTCTACATATTCTAATTTATAATGAATTCCCGGAATACGCCACTGAAATGGGCCGAGTGGAATATAGGGAAGTTCGTTGGCTTTTCTTGTTCTTTTCGGACTCATCTTTTAAGCTTCTCCTTCATTTTTCGATTTACAAGTGTCTATTTTTTAACAATTTAATCTCAAAAAAAGGACTGCATTCTTTTTGATGATAACATCTTTTGGAACAACAGTCCATTTTTTTCGTATGAATTGAGATTGTTACTATGTTACTTCCTATAATGCACTTTTTCCGAAGATTTTTTTGTGCTGTGCTACTAAGTAGAGAGAACTTAAAATAGCAAGGATTGCAAATACTAACAGCATGATCATGAGGCTGTATACTGCACTTGCCTCACCAGATGATTTTGTAAGCTGTGCTGCCACTACTGGGATCAGGTAGCTTGCCGCACCCATAAATGTGTAATAAATACCAGTATTTCTACCCTTCGGTCCTGGGTTAAATAACTGAACAACTGCAAGACCTGTCTGAAGAGCACCTCCTGCTGCGAAGAATCCCAACATTGCAATCGCGATGTAAATGATTGCTACCTGATGGATAAACAGTACACCTGTAAGTGCCACTGCTGTACAGATAGAATCAATAAGGACAACCTTTAGCGGGTTCCATTTTAATTTTGCCATCATGAACGCCCAGAAAAGTACTGCACAGATAGACCCGATTGTATAAATAGAAGTCATACCTGCTGCCTGAATCTCGGAAAGTCCACATACGGAAAGTCCAAATGCTTTTGTATACTGCTGTGCGCCATACATGATCGCCATGCAAAGGAACGCATAAAACATTACAAGAAATACGATAAATTTATTTGGCTTTACAAGCATTGCTGCCTGCACTGCATTATCGGATTTGTCTTTCTTTCCTTCTGACGCTTTCTTCTGATCATCATAAGCAAACGGTGCAATAATTGCAAGTACCAGACAAACAACTGACATTACAAGCGGGATAATAACATTTAATTTCCAGTTTCCGCTGTTTGCATTATGAACAACCATGAATGGATAAATCATACCGGAAACAGAAACAAAAAATTTGATTCCGATCAGTGCAGATCCAGGTGCTGCCGGATAAGCTTCCTGTACTGCAGGATATCCTGAAGCATCCCAGAATCCAGAAGTTGCAACTCCAGATGCAAAACCGCATACAGAAGCAACCAGTGCACTCTTAGTAAATAAGAATCCAAGGAAGCATAAAATATATAATGCTGCTCACCGATCATTAATTTTTTACGTCCTACATGATCCGAAATCTCTCCACCAATCCAGACGCTGACGAATTTACCAAAGCCTGTCCATGCAACTGCTGTACTTACCGCTGCAAGACCTGCTGCATATGCTGCTGACTGTGGGTCTGTCATATTGAATCCCCACTGTTTTGCAAAGTTTACGTTGTTCTGACTTAAAATGATAGCCTGGATACCATGTGTTAAATAGCAAAAATATACACAAAGGATAGACCACAAATATTTCTTTGCTCTCATTCCATCATTCTCCTTTTGTGAATGTAATTATTTTGCCTGAGCCTTCTGAAATTCCTGATACTCAGCAAGTGGCATCTCTTTTCCAACAAACAGTTCGTAGTTAACTGCCCCCTGCTGCAGAAGCATTCCTGCGCCACCGATTGCTTTGCATCCTGCTTCTTCTGCTATCTGCAACAACAAGATCCTTACGGAATAAAGATTTGTCAACCAGAGTTACATCCTCGTGTGGTTTCATTCCCATAATCGTTGTATTGATAAGAATATCACAAGTTTTGATCTCTTCTTCCAGTTTAGCCTTATCAGCAAGATCCTCTACAGTAACAACACAGTCCGGACACTTCTCTGCTAATTTAGCCTTTGTTCCTTCTGCTCTTTCGTAGAATTTATCTTTTATATTGAAAATGTTAACTTCTTTTGCTCCGTCCAATGCTAACTGAACCTGAATAGCTGTAGCGGCTCCACCGGCACCAAGGACAACAATCTTTTTATCTTTTACAGATACACCATTGATCTCGAGATTTTTAACAAATCCAACACCATCTGTAATGTATCCTGTGATCACACCGTTATCATTTACAAATGCGTTACATGCTCCGATGATCTCTGCTGCCGGAGAAAGTTTGTCAACTAACTTTGCTGCAATATTTTTACATGGCATTGTAAAGTTACCAGCGCGCATGTTGAATAAACGAATTGCCTCAAATGCTTTTGGCATTTCTTCCTCTGTTACATCAAATGCCAGATATGCATAATCTAATCCGTCATGCTGGAAACTGAAGTTGTACATTGCCGGTGATCCTGAATGTCCAACCGGTGATCCAAATAATCCCATTAAGCCTGTGTGTCCAGAAATTCTTTTTTCCATGATTCTAATCCTCCTGATATAATTTCATTTATAAATTCAATGCAACCTCATATGCTTCTTTTGTGGCATCCAGTGCACGGCGTGCTCTTACTGCGTCACCTACCATGTGGACTTCTGGTACGATGTCTTTTAATTCTTCTGCAAAGTCATAAACTACGTTCTGTCCATCACGGTGTGTATAACGTGAGCTGAATCCCATAGAGAGAACAACTGTGTCGAATCCTCTTGCCTCGTAGATCGTCTCGTCTGATTTATCTGCTGCATTTTTGTAACTTACGCCATCTGAGAAGATCTCTGATACAGCTGCACTTGTAATCTGTTTGATGCCATATTTTTCAAATGCTTCCATAAGAAAAATTCTGTGCTCATGGATCACATCCGGTCCGATCGCATCTCTCATTTCGATAATGGCTACTTCATGTCCCTGCTCTGCTAAGAAGTCTGCTGTCTCTGCACCTACCATACCGCCACCAACAACTAAGACTTTATGTCCTACCGGGCGTGTTCCTTCCAGGCAGTCAACACCATAGACGATATCCGGATTTTCAATACCTTTGATAAATGGAAGTACTAAAGTCTCAGCTCCTGTTGCAAGGATCACTGCATCCGGTGTATCTTCTTTCAACATCTGTGCAGTTACTTTTGTATTCATCTTGATATTAACTCCGGCTTTTTCACATTTTACAATGTAACTTCTGATCATACCTGTGATATCACCTTTTCCTGGTGGATATGCAGCCAGTCTCATATTACCGCCAAGCTTATCTGTAGCTTCAAATAATGTCACATCATGTCCGCGTCTCTTCGCTGTAAATGCAGCACACATACCTGCCACACCACCGCCGATCACGTAAACTTTTTTCGCCTTCTCAGCCTTCGGCAGTCCTTCTTTTTCATGTCCAAGTACTGGATTTACAAGACAACAGATTGGTTTACCTGCATACATATTGGCAACACAGCCCTGAAGACAGGCGATACATGGTGTAAGATCTTCCAGTCTTTCTTCCATTGCTTTCTGTGGTGTGTGCGGATCTGCAAGTGACTGACGTCCAAATGCTACTAAATCTGCATTTCCCATTTTAATGATCTGTTCTGCAAACTGTGGTTCTGTATATCTTCCGACTGTAATAACCGGAATAGAAACACATTTCTTGATATTTGCAACAAGCTCTGCTGAGAATCCGCCGTGAATTCCTGTCGGAGCCCACATATACTCATCTTTTAAATGTACTGCACGGGATACGTGAAGACCATCAATTCCGCAATCTTCTAAATAAGAAGCAACTGCACACATATCGTGATTATCAAGTCCTCCAAACATGTCTTCTGTACTGTTAATACGTGCAAGAACAGCAATCTTTCCTTCTGTTTTCTTCTTTACTTCTTCAATAATGAGACGTGAAAATCTCATTCTGTTCTCAAAGTTTCCACCAAATTCATCGACACGCTTATTTGTTCTTGGTGACATAAATGAATTTACAAGATAGCCGTGTGCCATGTGGATCTCTACTGCATCTGCTCCACCTTTCATTGCACGTTCTGCTGCTTCACCATATCCTTTTACAAGCTCATACACTTTTTCTGTAGATACTTCTTCAGGAATGTCTCTTCCATCTGCTGATGCGATTGCTGTAGCAGCCTGGATCGGTGCTCCTGCATTCTTTGCATTTCCTTCCGGTCCTGCATTCTGAAGCTGGATAGATACCTTTGCACCTTCTTCATGGCAGGCATCTGTAATTTTCTTTAGACTTTCAATGCTGTTGTCATCATAAAGACATGGTTTTTTAGGACCTCCCTTAGCCCCTTTATGTACTACAGTCGCTTCAATTGTGATCAGACCAAACTGACCTTTTGCACGCTCACCATAGTAAGCCACAGATTCGTCACTCCATGTTCCGTCTGAATTTGCGAAATTATTTCCCATCGGTGGAACCACAAAACGATTCTTAACTGTCATAGGTCCAATCTGAATCGGAGAAAACATATTTTTGAATTTCATCATTTTACCTCTCTCTTTGGCATCATCTGTTTTTCAAATTAGTCTACCAACTCTGGCCAAACTTCTTTTAATACTTTCTCTGTGTTTTCATATGTATAAGCAGCTGCTTCTTTCAGTCCTTTTCCAAGGATTGCATCAGAAATAACTTCTACACCAACAACCTTCGGATCAACTCCTGCGTCTTTAATCATCTTAACAAATCCTGCTGTATCTTTTGCTCCTGTTCCCGGTGCAAGACGATCATGCATAGACTCATCTCTTAAAATAGGTTCTGCATATGGTCTTTCATAAGCATCATTGATCTGGATAGAAATAACTTTCTTGGCAATCTCCGGTGTAAGGATATCGTATGGCTGATCTGCTCTTACCCAGTGCCATGTATCAAGAATGAGCATTGCGTTGTCGCATCCAGAAGCTTTTACAACTTCCCAGCCTTTCTTAAGATCCGGAATTCCGCTGTATGGCATCGGCTCAACACCAATGATGTATTTTCCTGCTCTCTGGCAAAGTTCTTTTAATTTCTGTGCTGTGTACTCAACAGAATAATTTTCCATCAGTCCACAGTTGATGTGGCCTACGTTGAAGAGTTCACACATATGGAAGCACATCTGCTCTTTGTATTTCTGCTCATAAGAACGATGTTCCTCACACCACTGAACAATGTACTCTACCTCTGTTACTTTCATATCATGTTTGTCAAGAATTTCAAGAATGTCTTCATCATGAAGTCCTTCATTCAAAGCATCAACATAAGTCTCTGCGCGAAGACCGATTCCTTCATATCCTGCTTCCTTTGCAGCGATTACACGATCTTCAAATTTGCACTGATCTCCAAGTGTCCATGAACTTACTGTGATTGGGTTTTTCTTTGACATAATTCTTCCTCCATTGTAAAAATTGAATATAATCCATTGGATTTTTCTGTTCAATCTTGTTGTTTTTTTCTATTTTTATTATATCTGTTTGTTAAATAAATGACAAATTGGTAATTCTATCACGATCCATGCATTTTGTTTATAGATTTTATTTACACTTCGTGTTACGATATTATTATCAATAAACATTATTGCGTATTTATCTCTCAAATA
>OLYC01000919.1_pt1 | contig 22145 bp, 16 predicted proteins | sample 1674271 | NCBI WGS metagenome assembly OLYC01 (sample SAMEA103958154, study PRJEB25191) | human gut metagenome
CCGGCGACATGTGCGGCGGAGAAAATACTTCTCGGCCTGCAAACGTGCGCGCCGTTTGCCTTGGGCGGACGGCGCGTGCGCTGCAGTCAGGCCGCAAACCCTTTTGTCAGAAAGCAATACTTTCTGACAGTCTAAAAAGCCGGCAGGCAAGCTGCCCGCCGGCTTCCGTGCAAAAAACTCAGTGCTTGCGCGCGAGCACCCGCTCGATGCCGCGCACGACGCCGGCAGCATCCACGCCGTATTTGGCGAGAAGCTCGGTGTACTTGCCGGTCTCGGTGAACGTGTCGGGAATGCCGACAAACTCCGTCGGCGCAGCCGCGCCGCCCCAGGCAAGCACCTCCGCCACAGCGCTGCCGAGGCCGCCGTAGATGTTGTGCTCCTCGGCGGTGACGATCGCGCCGGTCTCCTGCGCGCAGCGCAGGATAAGCTCGCGGTCGATGGGCTTGATGGAGTACATGTCCACCACGCGCACGGACACGCCGCGCTCGGCCATCTGCTCGGCCGCCTCGATCGCCTTGTGCACAAGGATGCCGCAGGCGATGACGGTCACGTCCGTGCCGTCGCGCACGATGGCGCCCTTGCCGCACTCGAACTTCGTGTTCTCGTCATACAGATCCGGGTACACGTCGCGCGACAGGCGCAGGTACATCGGACCGTAGGTGTCGACGGCGTACTTCGTCGCCCAGCGGGTGCTGGCCGCGTCCGACGGGACGAGCACGGTCATGTTCGGCAGCGAGCGCATGACGGCAATATCCTCGGTGGCGTGATGCGTCGCGCCGTCGAGCGCGTCGGACATGCCGCAATAGGCGCCGCCGAACTTCACGTTCAGGTTGCCGTAGCACACCTGCGCACGCGCCGAGATGAGACCCAGCGTCGTGAGAAAGACCGTAAACGTGTTCACGAACGGGATCTTGCCGGTCGTGGAAAGGCCCGCCGCCGTGGCGACCATATCAGACTCGGCAATGCCCATGTTGAAATGCCGCTCGGGATGCGCCTTGGCGAAGATGCCGCTCTTGGTGGAACCGGACAGGTCGGCATCGAGCACGACGATATTCTCATTGGTATCGCCGAGCTCGGCGAGCACAGTGCCGTATACTTCACGAATGGATTTTCCCATCAGACGTTCCCTCCCAGTTCCTGCATTGCCTGCGCGAATTCCGCGTCCGGAATGGCCTTGCCGTGCCAAGCGGCCTTGCCCTCCATAAAGGACACGCCCTTGCCCTTGACCGTGTCGGCCAGGATCACGGTCGGCACGCCCTTGCAGGCGGCGGCAGCGTCGAGCGCGGCATCCAGCGCGGTCAGATCGTGCCCGTCGCAGCGCAGCACGTTCCAGCCGAAGGCGCGCCACTTGCCGGGCAGGTCGCGCAGCGGCATGATCTCATCGGTCGTGCCGTCGAGCTGCACCTTGTTCCAGTCGACGATGGCGGTGAGATTGTCGAGGCCGAACTTCACGGCCGAGGCAGCCGCCTCCCAGACGGCGCCCTCATCGAGCTCGCCGTCGCCGAGCACGGCATACACGCGCGCGTCGGACTGATTGAGCTTCAGGCCGAGGGCGATGCCCTGCGCCGCGGCGAGGCCGATGCCCAGCGGGCCGGACGGCATGTCCACGCCCGGCGTGCGCATGCACGGGTGACCCTGCAGCGGGCTGCCGGTCTGGCGCAGCGTGTTCATGCTCTCGATGGGCAGAAAGCCCTTGCCGATCAGGTTGCGGTAGAGCATGGGCGCAGCGTGCCCCTTGCAGAGCACAAGGCGGTCGCGATTCGGGTCGTCGGGGTGCGCGGCGTCGACATGCATCCGCTGCTGGTACAGCAGCGTGAGGATCTCACAGGCAGACAGGCTGCCGCCCGGGTGGCCGGACTGTGCGCCGTGAATGGCCGTGAGTACGTCGATCCGATACTGACGGCAGAGCTCCTGGAGCTCAGCCGTGCGTTCCGGTGTCAAAGACATGGTAATTGTCCTCCTGTTTTGTGTTACATTATTAAGATACAACGACCGTATTTTGATGTCAACGGCACGAACTGGTTTTTTCGTGCCTTTTCCCTTGTTAATTTAATAATCGTTGCTTTCGCGCGGAACAATGGCTATAATTGAAAAGAATATATTTTGTTGTCTGCATCCCGCAGACCCATTCAGGAGGCGAGGTCAATGGACCCCAACAAGACGCTGAACATGACCATGCTCTGCGATTTTTATGAGCTGACGATGGGCAACGGCTATCTCGACCACAACATGCAGGATCGCATCACCTACTTCGATGTGTTCTTCCGCAGCGTGCCCGACGACGGCGGCTACGCCATCGCCGCCGGTCTCGAGCAGATCATCGACTACATTCAGAACCTGCACTTCACCGACGAGGACATTGCCTATCTGCGCGGCCGGAAGCTGTTCAGCGAGGCATTTCTCGACTATCTGAAAAACTTCCACTTCACCGGCGACATCTGGGCCGTGCCGGAGGGCACGCCCGTGTTCCCGCGTGAGCCGCTCATCACGGTGCGCGCCCCGGCCATTCAGGCGCAGCTCGTGGAGACGTATCTGCTGCTGCAGATCAACCACCAGAGCCTGATCGCCACGAAGGCCAGCCGCATCTGCCGCGCCGCGCAGGGACGCACGGTGCTCGAGTTCGGCTCGCGCCGCGCGCAGGGTGCCGACGGGGCGATCCTCGGCGCGCGCGCCGCCTACATCGGCGGCTGTGCCGGAACCGCCTGCACGATCTCGGACGAGCTGTTCGGCGTATTCGCCGGCGGCACGATGGCGCACTCCTGGGTGCAGATGTTCGACTCCGAGCTCGACGCCTTCCGCGCCTACTGCCAGACCTATCCTGACAACGCCACCCTGCTCGTGGACACCTACAACAGCCTGCAGTCCGGCGTGCCGAACGCCATCCGCGCCTTCAACGAGGTGCTCAAGCCGCTGGGCATCACGCGCTGCGGCATCCGCTTCGACTCCGGCGACATCGCCTACCTGACGAAAAAGGCGCGCAAAATGCTCGACGACGCCGGCTGGACCGACTGCAAGATCACCGTGTCCAATGCGCTCGATGAGCGCCTGATCGCAGGGCTGCTGCGGCAAGGCGCGCAGGTCGACAGCTTCGGCGTGGGCGAGCGGCTCATCACCGCGCGCAGCGAGCCGGTGTTCGGCGGCGTGTACAAGCTCGCAGCCATCGAGGACGAGAACGGCAACATCATCCCGAAGATCAAGATCAGCGAAAACGTCGGCAAGATCACAAACCCGCACTTCAAGAAGGTCTACCGCTTCTACAGCAAGGACACCGGCATGGCCGAGGCGGATTACATCTGCCTGCATGACGAGGACGTGGACGACACGCAGCCGCTCGAGATCTGCGACCCCGACGCGACGTGGAAGAAGAAGGTGCTCACCGGCTTCACGGCGCGCGAGCTGCTCGTGCCCGTCTTCCGCGGCGGCGAGCTCGTATACCAGAAGCCCTCGCTCGATGAGATCCGCACCTACTGCGCCGGGCAGCTTGCGACCCTGTGGCCGGAGGTGCTGCGCTTTGACTACCCGCACAACTACTACGTCGACCTGTCGGAAAAGCTGCTGAAGATCAAGCTCGACCTGCTCAACGCCGGCGGAAAGTCGCAGGGCTGAGGCATGGAGGCCGCTTCCCGCCGTCAGGCGATCCTTGACCGGCTGCGCACGGCCGACCGTCCCGTGAGCGCGTCCGCGCTCGCCGCCGGGCTGAACGTCAGCCGCCAGATCATCGTGGGCGACATCGCGCTGCTGCGCGCAGGCGGCGCGGAGATCTCCGCCACACCGCGCGGCTACGTGCTGCCGCGGGCGACCGACGGCATCACGCGCACCATCGCCTGCCGCCACACGCTCGCGCAGACCGGGCAGGAGCTCGACATCCTTGTGGACAACGGCTGCACCGTGCTCGACGTCATCGTTGAGCACCCGGTCTACGGTCAGCTCACCGGTCAGCTCCAGATCAGCAGCCGCTACGATGTGGAGCAGTTTCTCGCGCGCATCCGCGACAGCGACGCCGCACCGCTGAGTATGCTCACCGGCGGACTGCACCTGCACACGCTGTGCTGCCCGAACGAGGATGCCTACACGCGCGCCTGCGCCGCGCTCAAGGCCGCCGGTCTGCTGCTGGACGATTGACAGAAGTTTAATTTAGTTGACAAGTGCATGAGAAGCCTTTATAGTATGCTTTACAGGTGTCAAGACACATGTAAAGCATACTTATTTTATTTCATGTTTTTATAGGAGGGCTTCCCTATGCAGCGATTCCGGGACTTTCTGAAGCGAAAGGACATCGAGATCTCTCTGCGGCGCTACGGCATCGACGCGCTCGGCGCGATGGCGCAGGGTCTGTTTTGCTCGCTGCTGATCGGCACGATCCTCAACACGCTCGGTCAGCAGTTCCACATCGGTTTTCTCAACGCCATCATCTTCACCCTCGGCAAGGGTGAGGCCGCGGTCGGCTATACGATCGGCGGCTGCGCCTCGCTGATGGTCGGTCCGGCAATGGCGGTCGCCATCGGTCACGCGCTGCACGCGCCGGCGATGGTGCTCTTCTCCCTTGTTCCGGTCGGCTTTGCAACCAACGCCATGGGCGGCGCAGGCGGTCCGCTGGCCGTGCTTGTGACGGCGGTCATCGCGGCCGAATTCGGCAAGGCCGTCAGCAAGGAGACAAAGGTGGACATCCTCGTGACCCCCATCGTCACGATCCTCGTCGGCATCGGGCTCGCCATGCTCGTCGCCGCGCCCATCGGCAAGGGCGCAAGCTGGGTCGGCAACATCATCATGTGGGCGACCGAGCAGCAGCCGTTCGTCATGGGCATCGTCGTGTCGGTCATCGTGGGCATCGCGCTCACGCTGCCGATCTCGTCGGCGGCCATCTGCGCGGCGCTCTCGCTCACGGGGCTTGCGGGCGGCGCGGCCGTGGCCGGCTGCTGCGCGAACATGGTGGGCTTTGCCGTGCTGAGCTTCCGTGAAAACGGCTGGGGCGGTCTGGTCAGCCAGGGTCTCGGCACGAGCATGCTGCAAATGGGCAACATCGTCCGCAACCCGAAAATCTGGATCCCCGCCATCGTGACGTCCGCCATCACGGGACCGATCGCAACGTGCATTTTCAAGCTCCAGATGAACGGCGCCGCCGTCAACTCCGGCATGGGCACGTGCGGTCTGTGCGGTCCGATCGGCGTGTGGACCGGCTGGGTCGCGCCGAGCGAGGCGGCCATCGCCAACGGCGCCGTGGCCATTCAGCCCGGCGCGATGGACTGGATCGGTCTGCTGCTGGTGTGCATCGTGCTGCCGGCCGTGATCTGCTGGGCGATCGGCCTGCTGTGCCGCCGCCTCGGCTGGATCCGCGAGGGCGATCTGAAGCTCGACTGAACCAGTATCGTCAAACCGCACAGGAGCGGATCCTGTGCGGTTTTTTCATGTGCCGTGCCGCGATTTGACGGACGGTTCGAAACGCTGTATAATCGGTGCATCCAAGTACCCGGAGGCGAAGCGTATGCCGATCATTGTCGACCGTGAGCAGATCCGCACGGACATCCTCATGGCGTTTGAGCGCTGCATCGAGCGCAAGCCCATGCTGAGCGTGTCCCTGCGCGACATTGCAGCCGAGGCGGGCATGAGTCATGCCAAGCTGCTCAACTATTTTGAGAGCAAAAACGACCTTGTTCTCGCCTATGTGCGCTACACGCGCGAATATATGAGCGAAAAGTGCAGCCAGTGGTTCGCCGCGCACGCGCGCGCGGACTATGCCTCCAACCTCGCGTACATGAACGCCTTCATGGACTACGTGGCCAACGCCCCGTCGCACGAGCAGCGCCCGAGCGCCACGACCCAGACCTACGTTCTCGCGCGCTATGACCCGGAGATCGGGCAGCTCGTGCAGGACGAGTTTCGCGCCTGGCGCACACTTATGGAGCAGTGCCTCGTCCGCATCTACGGTCAGGAGGTCGGCATGCACGAGGCCGAGGCGATGATGATCCTCATCGCCGGCACGTTCATCTGCAACTACAACCGTGCGCTCACCGGTGAAATCAACGACAACATCCTCGGCTGTCTCGGAAACCTGAGCCGCTCATAACGCAAAAACAAGTCCGCCTGACAAGCTGTGACGCCCGCTTCCGACCGGAAGCGGGCGTTTGCAGTATTGTGCGCCGTCACGCATCCGCATGCGCGTCGCAGTAATGGTGGTAGATGTTCTCGATATACAGCGCCGCGTCACGGCCGCGCCCTGCAGAGAGCATGTCGATGATACGCAGCTCCTGCTCGATGACCGTCTCCGCGCCCCAGAAGCCGACACAGCGCTCCCAGAGGACGCCGCTCACATCCGCGAGGCTGTTCATGAGCAGCGGAAAGATGCGGTTGCCGCTCAGCTCGGCGATGGTCGTGTCGAAGCGGCGCATCCACCGCGCATAGACAGCGTTGCCCTCACCCGCAGCCACGGCGGCGCGCAGCCCGTCCGTAATGGCACGCAGCTGCTGCATATCCTCCGGCGTGCCGCGCTCGCCGAGCAGGAGCATCGCCCCGCCCTCGATCGCGTCGCGCGCCTCAACGAGTGAGCTCTCGATGGCGTGGTCAATTTCGCCGCCGTATTTGGCGAGCGCCATGAGCGTCTCGAAATTACCGTGGCGGGCATAGTCCTCGATGTAGTTGCCGCGGCGCGCCTCCATGCGCACAAAGCCCATACGCTCGAGATCCTCGAGCCCGGTGTGCACCATGGAGCGGCTGATGTGCATCTGCTCGGACAGCTCACGCTCCGACGGCAGGCGGTCGCCCACCTTCAGCTCGCCGGAAAAGATCATGCCGATGACCTGGTCGACGAACAGCTCCCGGAGCGTCGGCGCCTGGATCTGCCGAAATCCCATCAGACTTTCCCGTCAACCTTTCTGCGGTCGTAGAGCCGATCGAGCAGCGGCCGCACGAGAAAATAGATCGCCTTGTTATCGAGATTGAACCAGTAGATGAGCATGCTCCCCACCCAGACGCCGGTCGCGCCGAGGAGCAGCTTTGGCAGCAGTTTTTTCATCATCATTTCCTCCTGTTTACCAGCCCTCGTAATCGTCATACTGCAGCAGGGACGCATCGAGCGGCTCTGCCTGCATGACCGAGAACATGAAATCGTTGACCTGCTGGCGGATGTCGGCGCGGGAGATGGTGCGGTGGTCGAACATATCGTTCGAGACCACCATGAGCTTCGTCTTCTTCTCCTTCGCCTGGTCGAGGATGACGCCCGTGAGACCGAGCGCGCCCTTGCAGGTGATGTCATCGTGCAGGATGACCATGTCACAGTGGAACTTCTCTGCCTCGTCCCAGAACTCCACGAGGTGCCGCCAGCCGCCGGTCAGGTGGCGGCGCATGACGCCGGTCTCGTAGTTGCGGGCAATGCCGTCGAGGATGGTTTCCTCATCGGTCGTGTCGATGATGACGTTGCCGGAAAACAGGTCCATGCCCGCGATCATCAGAATGCCCCAGCAGTTATACAGCCAGTTCGGGAACTGCAGCCAGTAGCACGGCGGGCCGCCCCACGTGATGGCGCGGTAGCGCGTCTTGGGAAAGCAGTTGGTCTTGTCTGCATACGCCTGCTCGAGGATGCGCATGACCTTGTGCTCAGTCTTCATGACCTCGGGGTTCCGGCCGCCGGAGAAGGCATAGTAAAAGGTGTGGAACAGCGCCGGAACTGCGAGCGCGGCGGCGGTGTAGGGCGTCGCCATGAAGCCCCACTTCTCCTGCTCGTTGCGCACCTCGTCGTTGTGCTTTTCCATGACGGCGCGGCAGGCGTCCCAGTCATAGGTCTCGCCCGTGTGCCGCTCGACAAAGTCGATGATGCGCCGCAGGGATTCGCGGGCATACTTGCGCGTGTGCGGGTCCTCCCAGCGCATGGGGATGGCGGCCGGCAGCGTGTCCACGTCGAGGTGGCGCTCGATGAGCTGGCTGTTCATGGTCGACGAGTCGCACGGGGCGTTATTGGAGATGCAGCAGGCGCCGATCTTCGGGAACTCATCGAGCAGTGCGACACCGGCGGCATTGTTCGACAGGCGGCAGGAATCCGCCGGCAGGCCGACGCTCTCCATGGCGTCGATATAGTACGGGTTGGCGCCCTGATCCATGTAGCACAGCAACAGCCCCTGGAAGGGCTCGAGCTGCGCGGGGCGCAGGTTTTGGAAACCGGCGAGGATCTCCGGGCACATGGTCTGCTCGAGCACGACCTGCGTGCGGCCGAAGGCATTGTCGCCGAAGCGGCGGTCGCCCATCATCATCTCGGCGATGGAGGTCGTCGAGCCCTTCATGATCGTGTTGAGGTACAGGCGCGCCACGCGCAGCGCCGGGCCGCGCAGGCCCTCGACGCAGCGGTCGATCATGTTCAGCGCCGCGAGGTATGAGCCCATCCAGCGATAGGTCAGCATACCGCGCGCGATGCGCACCGGGCTCTTGGCCACAAAGCCGCCCATAATGCCGAGCACCTTGACCCACTCGACATAGTCGTACCAGGTATCCTTCAGACCGCGCCACTCGCGGTGCTTTGCAATGTTGCTGCCGGGCAGAAAACGATCCCCGGCGCCTTTGACCTTCTTGTCCGCCATCACAGTTTCCCTCCCTGAATGTGCTTGATCTCCAGACTCTCCACGAACGCCTGAATGCGCGTACGCAGCTGACCGGCGCCGGCAAGGGTGTACTCCTTCTCGATGCCGACGGTCGGGATGCCCAGCTCCTCCTGCAGGATGTGCACGCCGAGCACACGCTCATAGCTCCAGAACTCGCAGAACTTCATCTGTTCATAGAGCACGCCGTCGGCACTGTATTCGCGGCACAGGTCGCGGATATAGGTGCGGCGGCCGTCAGAGCGCGCGCGCTCCATAAAGCGCGGGCACTGGCTCGTGCGCAGGTAGTGGCGGGCGACGGCGCGCAGCGGCGTCTCCCCGTCGAGAATTTCGATCTGCTCGCGGCCGGGCAGGCTGCCGTAGCAGTAGCGGTCGGCCACGACCATCGCGCCGCAGTCCTCGATGAGCTTCGTGAACGCGGGGTCGTCGATCTCGCTGCCGGTCACGACCAGACGCACACGGAACCACGGCTGCGCGTCCGGCTTGCGGCGCTTGAGCTCGGTGAGCGTCTGCTTGAGGTACGGCAGGATGCGCTTGTGCGGGCACACCTGACTCACGAGCTGCAGCACGTGAAATTCATAGCCCGTGATGACGGGGTTCGCCGCCTTGCGCAGGTCGCCGATCTCGGTCATGACGCGGGAAATTTCGTTGTGGTCGCGGATCGCCGCGCGGATCGCCTTGTCGGAGATGTCAATACCGTAGGTCTCGTGCAGCGGCTCGAGCACGTGCACGCGCAGCTGCTCCTCATAGTGATCGACGGCGAAGTCCTCGTCCGAGAACGGCACGTCCATCATGCTCATGAAAAACTGCGGATTTTTCTCCTTCACAAGGCCGAGGATCTCAAAATGCTCGTGACCGCGGTGCATCATCTGGCACGTCTCGGACGAGAGCAGCGCGTCGAGATAGTCATAGCCGCCCTCGATGCCGCGCTCGAGAATGCTGCGGGTATACGAGCAGATCTTGCTCGACATGTAGTACGTGCCCACGTCGATGCTGCCGGTATTCGGCGCACGCAGGCGGCTTGAGAAGCAGCCGGGCAGGTTCAGCAGCGTCTCCGGCACAAAGTAACAGGTGTAGCCCAGGGCGTGTTCCCCTTCCGCCTTGGCCTGCTGTACCAGCTCGTTGTTGGCCTCCTGCAGCAGATTCTCAAAATAGATCAGATGCTTCAGGTCTTTCATGGTTTGCTTCCACCTCTCACAGTTCGTCGCGGGCCTCCGGTCTTCCGTCTGGTTCAACCAGAAGCCCTTTGAACCAAAGATAGCACAATTTTTAACAATGTGCAACTGGTTTTCGTCCACCGTCCCATTTTTATCGCTTATCACAACGTATCTGGTCAGACCACGACCAGATGCCTGCCAACAAACCGGACAGTTTTTGCACTTTTCCGAACAACGATTGACAAGGCAGGGTGTCAGATTATAATATGATATGGTTTGCCTCACAACAACGCCAAAGGAGTTACACAATACATGAACAGAATCTACGTCACCGGCCACCGGAATCCGGACACGGACTCCATCGCGGCCGCCATTTCCTATGCCGCACTGCGCAACGCGCTCGGCGATCGGGATTACGTGGCCGCACATCTCGGCCATATCAGCGATGAGACGAAGCGCCTGCTCGACCGCTTCGGCTTTCAGGAGCCGGTCACAATCAGCAACGTCCGCACGCAGGTGCGCGATCTGGACTTTGACACGCCGCCGGCGCTCAACTCCAGCGTCACGATGGACCGCGCCTGGCACATCATGCGCGACCAGAACATCTCCGCCGTGCCCATCATCAACGAAGACGGCACGCTCTACGGTATGCTCTCCGCCGGCGACATCGCGGCCTACAGCATGCGCACGATCAGCGACCGGCACGTGGACGCGCTGCCGCTGTTCAACCTCCTGAGCGTCATCGAGGGGCGCATCCTCAACGACGGCGCCGAGCAGGTCGACCGCGTGTCCGGCGTAGTGACGATCGCCCTGCCGCAGAGCTGCGACAACCTGCTCTTCTCCGACCCCGACAGCATCATTCTCTGCGGCAACCAGCCGGACATGATCCGCCGCGCGCTCGACATCGGCGTGCAGTGCATCATCCTCTGCCAGACCGACGTCGACCCCGCGTGGCTCGAAAACGCCGGCAAGACCTGCGTCATCTCTACCCCGCTCGATGCCAGCCGCGTGGCGCGGCTGGTGTATCAGGCGATCCCGATCTCCCGCCCGTGCAACACGGAGGATCTGGTCAGCTTCCACCTCGATGATTACATCGACGACGTGCGAGAGGTCGTGCTCGAGAGCCGCTACCGCTGCTACCCCGTGCTCGACGAGAACGAAAAAGTCGTCGGCACGCTCTCGCGCTATCACCTGCTGCGTCCGCGGCGCAAGCGCGTCGTACTCGTCGACCACAACGAGCTGGCGCAGGCCGTGCCCGGTCTGGAGCAGGCCGAGATCCTCGAGATCATCGACCACCACCGTCTGGCCGATATTCAGACCACGCAGCCCATCCGCGTGCGCAACGAGCCCGTCGGCAGCACGACGACCATCATCACCAATATGTATCAGGAGCACGGCGTCATGCCGTCGCCGAACATGGCGGGTCTGATGGCGGGCGCGATCTTGTCCGACACGGTCATGTTCAAATCCCCCACGTGCACGAAGCGCGACATCGCCATGGCCGAGCGTCTGGCCCGCATCGCCAACATCTCGCTCAAGGAGCTGGGCAACCTGCTTTTTGCCGCCTCGAGCGCGGGCGACAAGTCGGCCGAGGATCTGTGCTTTGCCGACTTCAAGGAATTCCACATCGCCGACCACTATCTCGGCGTCGGTCAGGTCACGTCGCTCGATTCCGCTGCGGTGCTCGAGCGCAAGGACGAGCTGCTGGCCGTCATGGCCACGAAGCTCGAGCAGCAGCACTATGACATGATCGCGCTCATGGTCACGGACGTGCTCATGGAGGGCACGAGCCTGCTCTACATCGGCAACGACGACACGATCCGCACCGCCTTCTCGGTCGAGCCGAAGGACAGCACCGTGTTCCTGCCCGGCGTGATGAGCCGCAAGAAGCAGATCATCCCCATGCTGACCGCCCTCTGGGGCTGAGGCCGCATATACAAAAAAAGTCCGCACAGGCAGTGCCTGTGCGGACTTTTTTTGATTCAATCCGTCATGCGCACGATGCGGTAATACGTGCGCGCCGTGAGCAGGTACACAAAGGTGTACAGCAGCGCAAAGACGCCGAACGTGCCGAGCGTGCACAGCAAAAACAGATGCACGTTCTGCAGCCCGAAGGCGAACACGATCTGCTTGATGAGCGGAAACGCGAACGCGATGTGGATCGCCGCCGTCACAAGCGGCAGGAAGAACATGAGCAGCACCTGCGTGCGGATGGTCGCCTTGACCTCCTTCGGCGTCATGCCGACCTGCTGCATGATGCGGAAGCGCCCGCGGTCGTCATAGCCCTCGGAGACCTGCTTGTAGTAGATGATGAGCACCGTCGCAAACAGGAACACGAACCCGAGGAAAAAGCCGAGGAACAAAAAGCCGCCGTACGTGCTGCGCAGCGTGGGATAGCCGTCGGCGCGCATATCGGTCGTGTAATTCACGTTCGCCGCCTCGGCAGCGGACTCAAACGCGGGGTCGCTGAGAAGCGTGTGCAGCGCGTCGAGCTGCTCGTCGTCCGTGCCGGAGAGGTCGAACTGATACGTGTAGTTGAGCATGCTGCGGGTGCCGCCGTGCTCGCTGGTGTAGGCGTTTTGCTGCGCGCGCAGCTCGAGCATCTCCGTGAGATCCGGCACGACCAGATACAGTGTGTGCAGACCCATGATGGAGCTGCCGCTGACGAGTGAGAAGCTGTCGAGCTGCCGCAGCCGCAGCGTATCGCCGCCGAGCGTGAGCGTGTCGCCAAAGGCTGCGCCGTCCGTCCATGCGAGCGCCTCGCCGGGCGCAAGCGTCACCTGCTCGCCGGTCAGGTCGGCATAGCCCTCCGCGTCCAGAACCATGACGGTGTATGCATCGGCGCCCGAGCCGGTGAACTGATCGAGCGCATCGCCGCTGCGCAGCGTGGAAAACCTGACGGTGCGATAGCCGTGCACATTGCTCTGCGTGAGCCCCGTGCGCGTCATGGCGTCATCCACCACCCGCAAAACCGGCGCGACGTCCGGCACTGTGTTCGTCCGGGTGTCGGTCATGAGCGTGAGCGTCATATCCTGCGGCCAGCGCACGTCGGCGTAGGCATCCACGCCCTTATACAGGCTCACCGTGGTCGAGACCGTCACGAGCACCATCGTCGAGAGGATGCAGATGCTCGCAAGGCCGGCCGCATTGCGGCTCATGCGGTAAATGAGACCGGAGACGGTGGCAAAGTGGCTGGTTTTATAGTAGTAACGCCGGTTTTTGCGCAGCGCCTTGAGCACGACAACGCTCAGCGCGATGAACGTGAGATACGTGCCGATGATGACAAGGATGACTGCCAGGAAGAAATTCTGGATGGCGTACAAGGCCGCGTTTGTGCGCAGGGAAATGAGATAGCCCGCGGCAAGGCACACCGCGCCGAGCAGTGCGAGGATCCACTTGCTGCGCGGCTCGCGCTCGCCCTCGCTGCCGGCGCGCAGCAGCTGCACAGGGTTCGACAGATGGATGATGCGGATGGTATTGAGCAGCAGCAGCAAAAACAGCGCGCCGAAAAACACCACCGTACAGCCGATGCTCATCAGGCGGATGTTCAGCCCGAACGTGGCCTCCCCGCCGATGAGCCGCACGAGCACGAGCTGCAGGAGCTTGGAGAACACCCCCGCCGCCACGAGGCCGAAAAACAGCGCCATGGCCGCCGTGTACAGCGACTCCCAGAAGAGCACGTAGGAAATGTGGCGCTTTTCCATGCCGAGGATGTTGTAGATAGCAAACTCGCGCTTGCGCTGCTTGGTGAAGGTGCTGTTCGTATAAAAGAGGATGATGGCGGAAAACAGCGCCATGATGAACACGCCGAAACCGAGCACCTGACTGACGCTGCCGCCGTGCTGCATCTGACCGAGATAGGGATCGCTCGCGAGCGTGAGGATGATGCAAAACAGCGCCACGATCACGATGCAGGCCAGCAGATACGGCAGGTAGAACCGGCGGTTTTTCTTCAGATTCGTCGCCGCCAGACGCGGGTAGAGATTACGCATGGTGCTCACCGCCCGTTGCCAGCATCGTGAGCGTGTCAGAGATCTTCTGATAGAGCTGCTCATCCGTGCTCTCGCCGCGATAGATCTCGTGGAACACCTCGCCGTCCTTGATGAACAGCACGCGCGAGGCATGGCTGGCCGCCTTGACCGAGTGCGTGACCATGAGGATGGTCTGACCGTCGCGGTTGATCTCCTCAAACAGGCGCAGCAGCTCATCCGTCGCACGAGAATCGAGCGCGCCGGTCGGCTCGTCGGCCAGCACGAGCTTCGGCTGCGTGATGAGCGCGCGGGCGACGGCTACACGCTGCTTCTGTCCGCCGGAGAGCTCATACGGGAACTTCTGCAGCAGCTCCGCGATGCCGAGCTGCCGAGCGATGGGCGCGAGGCGCGCGGCCATCTCCGGATACGCCTTGCCTGCGAGCACGAGCGGCAGAAAGATATTGTCCTGCACGGAGAACGTGTCGAGCAGGTTGAACTCCTGAAACACGAAGCCGAGCTGCGAGCGGCGGAACGCCGCGATCTCCCGCTCCGGGATCGTGCCCAGCGCCCGACCGTCGAGCACGACCTCGCCGCCGGTGGGCTTATCGAGCGCGGCAAGAATGTTGAGCAGCGTGGTCTTACCGCTGCCGCTCTCGCCCATGATGGCGACGTACTCGCCCTTCTCGACCATGAAATTCACATCGCTGAGCGCCTGCACCTTCGTGCCGCCGAAGCGTGTGGTGTAAATTTTCTGAACGTGACGAACTTCCAAAAACGACATAACCGTTACCTCCTGTGTAATGACAGGCTCAGTATAAACCGCCGGGAAAATGGCTGCCATACTTCCGGCTTACATTTTCCCGGCGGAAACTTACGATTCTGTAAGGCTCACTCGACCTCAAGCGCGTCCTGCTCGAGTCCGATGCACACCGTCGTGCCCACGCCGGGCGTCGAGGCGATGGTGATCGAGTGACCGAGCTTTGCAAGGATGCGCCGGCAGAGATACAGCCCGATACCGGTCGCGCGCTTATCCGTGCGGCCGTTGCTGCCGGTGTAGCCCTTTTCAAACACGCGCGGCAGATCCTCGGGCGCGATGCCGATGCCCGTGTCGCGGATGCACAGCGTCTTCGGCGCTTCGAGCGTGATGGAGACCGAGCCGCTGCGCGTATACTTGAGGGCGTTGGAGAGCACCTGCTCGATGACGAACAGCAGCCACTTCTCATCCGTGATGACGCTGACATTCAGCGGCATATACTCCAGACGCAGCTTGCGCCGGATGAACTGGGAAGCAAACTTGCGCACCGCCTGCCGGACGATATCGTCGAGCGCGTAGTTGCGGATGACATAGTCCGACGACGGGCTCTCGAGCCGCAGATAGCCGAGCACCATCTCCACATATTGCTCCACGCTCTGCAGCTGCTCGAGCAGCGCACGCTGCTCGTCCGTGTCCGCATCCTGCAGCAGCAGACGCATGGCGGCGATGGGCGTCTTGATCTGGTGCGCCCAGACGGTGTAGTACTCAACTAAGTCCTGATAGCTGCGCTGGCTGCGGGTCATCTGCGCGCGGCGGTCGGCATCGAGCGCGCGCACGAGCGCCTGATACTGCACCTCAAGCGCACCGTCCGGCTCGGGCAGCTGCTCGGTGCTGAGCGTGATCTCCTGCTCCAGCCGCCGCAGCAGGCGCAGGCGCACGGCAAAGCGCCGGTAATCGACCGCAAGCCAGACCAGCAGCAAAAACAGGCACACGAGCGCCGCATACCCCACCGCGCCCAGCGGCAGCCGGTAGAGCCAGAATATGAGCGCAAACACGACCGTGTAGACCGTGAGCGCGATGAGCGCCTTGCGGTTTTCCTTCACATAAGCGCCAAACATGGCCGCTCCCCCCTCACTCGATGAGATAGCCGAGGCCTTTTTTCGTCGTGATATAATCCGGCAGCCCGGCAGCCTCCAGCTTTCGGCGCAGACGGGCGATGTTGACCGTGAGCGTGTTTTCGTCCACGAAGCTGTCCGTCTCCCAGAGCTTTTCCATGAGCGTCTCGCGGCTGACGACGCTGCCCTTGCGCTCGAGGAGCGTCTGCAGGATGCGGTAGTCGTTTTTCGTCAGCTCGATGCGCTGCCCCCGATACGTCAGGCTCGCATCTGCCGTGTTGAGCACGGCGCCGCGATGCTCGAGCGTGGGCGCGGGCGCGGCAAAATCATACGTACGGCGCAGGATCGCCTGGATCTTCGCCAGCAGCACGTTCAGATCAAAGGGCTTGGCGATGAAATCATCCCCGCCCATGTTCATGGCCATGACGATGTTCATATTGTCCGACGCCGAGGAGATGAACACGACCGGCACGTTCGACACGCGCCGCAGCTCCTGACACCAGTGGTAGCCGTTATAAAACGGGAGCGTGATGTCCAGCAGCACAAGCTGCGGGTCAAACGCCGTGCACTCGGCGAGCACATTGCGGAAATCCTCCGCGCAGCGCACGTCAAAGCCCCACGTCGTCAGGTGCTTTTGCAGCGCGGCGGCGATGGCCGCGTCATCCTCCACAATAAAAATGCGATGCATTCGATCACCCCAAAAAGAAAATAGCAGGTACCGTTCGTACCTGCTATTTTACGATACTTTGCCGTCGATTGCAACGGCCGTGTCAATCCCGGCGGCGGTTGCCGTAGAGAAGGATCAGCCGCAGCAGCTGCGCGAACGACACCAGCAGCGCCGCGACATACGTCATGGCGGCTGCCCGCAGCACACTGCGCGCGCCGCGCAGCTCATCGTCCGTGAGCAGGTTGCGCGACTCGATCGCCGCCAGCGCGCGGCGCGAGGCGTTGAACTCCACCGGCAGCGTCGCCAGCTGGAACACCGTCACAAGGCCGAAGAGCAAAATGCCTGCCCAGACGAGCGCCGTCCAGTTGAAGATCAGCCCCGCAATGAGCAGCGGCCACGAGAGATTGGAGCCGATGCGCGTAGCCGGGATGATGGCCGCGCGGATGCGGATGGGCGCGTAATCGGTCGCGTACTGCACGGCGTGGCCCGCCTCGTGCGCCGCGACGCCGACGGCCGCGATCGACGCAACGCCATACACCTCGTCCGAGAGGCGGATAACCTTCGCCTGCGGGTCGAAGTGGTCGGTGAGCTTGCCGGAAATGTGCTCGATGCGCACGTCGGTGATGCCGTTTGCCTGCAGGATGCGCTGCGCCGCCTGCGCGCCGGTCAGCCCGCTCATGCAGCGCACACCGGCATAGCGCGAAAACGCGCTCTTGACCTGGATCTGCGCGATGAGCGCGATGAGCAGCGCCGGCACGACCAGCACCAGATACGTCATATCAAAGCCATAATAATAACCGTTGTACATGGCAGTCATCCTTTCTGATTCGTGCTGCTATTGTACCGCCAAAGCGTGCGCACGTCAACCGGGACAAGCGTTTGTATATTGTGTGGTTTTTTTCCGAAAAAATATCCCCCCTCCGGGCTTGTGCGGCGCTCATTTTTTGTTATACTAATATCAAGCCAACGGTGCAGCGGCGGCAGACACAGGCCGCCGCCGGATCACGGCAGATCCCAAAGCAAACCTTCCTTCTTCCCCGTTCCCCATTCCCTTCTTCCCATCGCGCGCGAACCCCCCGAACAGTTTGTTCGGGGGGTTCGGCTTTTTCGTGTTACTTTCCGATGTATGCGCTGAGGATGGCGGCCATCTCGGCGCGGGTCGCACCGCCGTTCGGCGCGAGGTGGCTGCTGTCGCGGCCGACGATGAGCCGGCGCGCATTCGCCCACTGCATCGCATCCATCGCCCAGGACGGGATCTGTCCGGCATCGCTGTAGGCGGAGAGATCTGCGCGCGCCGTCACGTCCGCGCCGGTGAAGGCCGCATAGCCATAGAGCATGACGGCCGCCTGTGCGCGCGTGACCGCCTCGTTCGGGCGGAACGTGCCGTCGCCGAAGCCGCAGACGATCCCGTTTTGCGCTGCCCAGACGATGGCGTCGGTGTACCAGCAGCCTGCCGGGACATCCGTGAACGGGCTCTCACCCGTGACCGCCGGCTCGCCCGCCATCGCATAGAGGATGACCGCGAGCATTGCGCGGCTCAGCTGCTGATCCGGCGCGAAGGTCTTCTCGTCCATGCCGACCATCCAGCCGCGGGTATACACGCGCTTGATGGCGCTGTATGCCCAGTGGTTCGTCACGTCCGTGAACGGCAGGAACATTCCCGGCTCATCCATATAGTCGGCGGTGAAGAACACCTCGATCACGTCGCCGTCCGCGAGCCGGCAGTCTTGCATGGCAACGTCCGGGAACTCCCCGTTGACGCGAAAGACCCAGCCGGAATTCGGCCCCTTGCTGAACTCGGCCACTTTCGTGCCGTCCGGCTTGATGACGGCCTGCACATAGCTTCCCTTCGCCTCATAGCTGTAGCCGTTGGCCGCGAGCACCTGCCGGAACACGTCCATCGCCGTCGTGCTCTCCGGCAGGTCGCCGATCACGGACGGCGCGATCCACATTTCCGTGTCCGTGTGCAGCTGGAAGGTAACGCTGAGCGCCTTGTGATCCGGCTCGACCGGCGTGGGATCCACGGGCGTCGGAGTGACCGGCTCCGTGCCGGGCACCGTCAGCTCCACGGACACCGGCTGGCAGCTCAGTGCCTGAAAGTCCTTGTTGTCCGGATAGCGTGCGGCATACTTGCCGAGCGTCTCACTCGAGAGCTCGCTGCTGACTGTAACGGTCTTGTCCCCCGCCGCGCGGGTCACGAGCAGGTTTTCATGGCTGATAACGTCAGGATCCGTCGAGCGGAACAGCCGCCACTGCTCGCTTTCCGTCCAGCCGTCCATCGCCACGGGGACGATGCCGCTGCCGGTCAGGTCTGCATGGTCATACACCCAGACGAGCTGACCGTCCGCATCCAGATACGCCTCCTGGAAGGGGTGCAGGTCGGTGAGAATGTTCTTTGCGTCCGTGTTGGCGTTGCGGATGCCGTCAAAGTAGTGCGCCCTGACCGCAGCCATGAGCGCAAGCTCCGCGTCGATCTCCTGCTGCGTGAGCGGCTGGACGGCGATCAGGAAGCTGCGCGAGGCCGACACGCCGCTGTCGCTGTCCGTGATCGTCACCGTGACGGTGACATCCTTGGCAGCCTCACCGGGCAGCGGGCGGTAGACCTCCGCACGCGCGGCATTGTTCACATCCGGCGGCACGATGGTGTCGGTATCGCTGCTTGCGATGGTCACGGGGGTATACTTGCCGTCCACGCCGAAGTCGCGCGTAGTCGGGAAATGAATGTCATTGGCTGCGAGATACTTGCCGTCGCGCTGCGTGAGGGGCAGACCCGTCACGGCGTCGCGCAGGCCGCCATAGGATGCAAAGCCCGCGTCGAGCTTTGCAAGCAGCTGCTCGCGCATGTTGGTCTGCTGCCCCTTGACGGTGACGGTAAACACCTTGCTGACGGTGACGGTCTGCTCCTGCGCATCTGTGAGCTGGAAGGTCACGGTCGCAGTAAGCGTAACAGTCGTATCCTGCGTGGGTGTCTTGACCACGCCGACATAGGGGTCAAAGAGCGTGTCCGCCGTCTGCTGGTTCTTGTCGCTGACGGCGATCACGGTCGGGTCGCTGGACGTCCAGGAAATGAGCGCCCACCGCTTGCCGTCGATGACCTTCGGCAGCGTCAGATCCTGCGTGAGCAGGTTCGGGTCATCCCCGGCGGCGCACAGGCTCTCGGTGGTGAGCTGGCTCGTGATCTCGGCAGAGATCGTGTCACGCACGCGCTGCACGTCCCAGCCGATGACGACCGGGACCTGCAGTGTCTCGGTCGCGCCGGCCTTACCGAGCGCAAACGTGACGTTGTAGCTGCCGTTGTGCACGAGCGGCGTGGTGTTCGGGTCGACGAAGAAATACGTGATCGTGCCGTCGGCCGCAATGCCCGCGCCGCCGTACACTTCCTCGACCTTGGAGACGCTGACCGCGATGCTGCTGTCGCCGAGCTTCGCGCTGAGCATCGTGTTCACGTTCGTATCCCGGCCGTATTCCGGCGTCAGGGTGACGGTGCCGTCGAGCCGCTCGACGAGCTTGCGCAGCTCACTCTTGGCGGCTTCCTTATCCAGTTCCGCCTGCGACCAGACGCGGATGTCAAAATTGCGGCAGGCGGTCGCCTCGCCGCGCGTGAGCGTCGCCGTGAGGGTGACGGTCCGGATGCCGCTGGCCGGCAGCGTCACGACGCCGGTGGCCGGGTCGATGATGTTGCTGTCCGAGCTCGCCCATGTGATGGCCGAGCCGTTCACGGAGCCGGTCGCCGGCAGCGCGATCGTTGTGGCCGCGCGGATGTCGGAGGTATCAAGCGTCAGGGCCGAAGCGTCTGCCTTGAGCAGGCGCTCTTCCGCCGTGGCGATGCGCACAGGGCTGCTGAGCATCTTATATTCTCTGGAGACCGTGTCATAGAGCATGAAGGACAGGTAATTGCCCGCCATGTCCTCCGGGATGGTGTACTCCCGGCCGGTCGTTCCGGTGATCTCCTGATACGAGCTGGTACCGGTGTTGCCCGCACTGTAGTCCGCGGCCGTGAGATAGCGCCACTCGATCTTCAGTTTCGGGAAATTCTCGTAGTCATACTCGCCGCCGCCAAGGACATTGACCTTGGCGCGCACCGTCTCGCCCACGGCAACAACGCCCTCGAGCTCCACGGTCGTGATCTGGGGGATGACGTAGATCGTAATGCTCGCTGTGATGCCATCGGCCGTGCTGGCCGTGACGACCGCCTTACCGGCGCCGTCGGCCGTCGCCTTGACGATCACGGACCGGTTTGCCGCGCCCGCGCCCTCCGGCGTCTCGAGCGTGACAATGCCCTCGCCCTCCGTCAGCGTCCAGTCGACGTGCGTGTCCTCATCCATGTCCTTGCAGGCGGCGGCGATCGTCGCCTGCGGCTGCGGCTCATTCGCCGTGCGCCAGAGCGTGTCCGGGCCGGTCAGCTCGATGCGCGGGTCAGGCTGCACCACTTCGCCCGCCTGCCAGACGAGGATGGGGTAGCCGTTGTTGGCGCCAGCCGTGTCCTCTTGGAAGGCATTGCCGAGCTTGTCCGCAAGGCCCTCGGGGGAGGTGATCTGCGTGGCCGCCGCTGCCTTACCGCCAAGCACTTCTGTCTCCGGCAGCGTATAGTAGCAATTTTCGACCGTGGCATTGCTGAAGGCAAAGATGCCGCCCTTCTGCGATGCCTTACCGCCAATGTCGCCGATGCTGTAGCAATTTTCAATAGTGCCCTTCTGCAGCTGGCCGACAATACCGCCCGCCTTGGCCGAACCGGTAACGCTGCCGGTGTTGTAGCAATCGCGGATCGCAACGGTTTTCTTCCCGTAGCCGAGGATGCCGCCGGCCGTTGTTCCGGTCACATCGGCCGCGTTCACGCAGCCGCTGATGGTCACGTTGTTGCTGCTCAGGCCGCCTGCAATGCCGCCGGTGTAGCCGCCGCCGGTCACGCTGCCGGAAAAGCTGCAGTTCTCGATCGTTCCGTCCTGCACCTTGCCGACGATGCCGCCGACATAGCTCACGGTGCTGTTGACCGTACCGGACACATTCAGATTGCGGATCGCCGCCTGATTGATCGCAGCGAACAGGCCCTGATTGGCCGTGCTGCTCTGCACGTTCAGGCCGCTGATCGTGTGGCCGCAGCCATCGAACGTACCGGCAAAGAAATCGCCGACATACGTCGCCGTGCTGCCGACCGGCGTCCACGTGCCGGTAAGGGCAATGTCACCGGCAAGATAGAACGAAACGCCGGAAAGGTTATATGCCCCGTTTCCGTCATCCGCCTTGACCGCAGCGGCGAAGGCCCGCAGGCTCTCTTCCGTACTGATCTTGTACGCCGCGCCGGTGCTGATGTCCGCATCTGCGGCGTACTCCGGCAGTGCAGCCACGTCCACCGTGTCCGCAGCCAGTGCCGCCGGCATGAGGCCGACGAGCAGCGTCAGCACAAGCAGCAGGGCCAGAAACCGTTTTTTCATGTGTTTCCCTCCTGAATGAAAAAATCTGCCCGCCGGGACCGGCAGACAGATGCAGCAAAACCGGCCGAACGAAATTGCTTCGTTCAGCCATGCAGCTTCCGGTTCCGGCGGAAATGCCTGCAGCCTTCAGGTATTCTGACTTATCCGCCATCCGGCGGCTTCACAGTGACCGACTCGCGGGGCTTTGCACCCTCATTCCCCCTGCCGCCCGAAGCGGCGAAGGCTGCGCAATGTACAGTTGTATTTTCAGTGTAGCACAGCGCGGCAAGGTTGTAAATCTTTTTTCCGAACGCACAACACCCCCGGGCCGCAGCCCGGGGGGGGGGGTGAGAGGCTGTCAAAAAGTATTACTTTTTGACAAAGAGGTTTGCGGCCTGACTGCAGCGCACGCGCTGTCCGCCTTTGACGGACAGCGCGCACGTTTGCAGGCCGAGAAGTATTTTCTCAGCCGCACATGTCGCCTGAGA
>OLYC01000923.1_pt1 | contig 22102 bp, 17 predicted proteins | sample 1674271 | NCBI WGS metagenome assembly OLYC01 (sample SAMEA103958154, study PRJEB25191) | human gut metagenome
TGTCGACATCATCCCGAACGACGACCGCTACACGGCCACGACGAAGACGCTTCTCGAGGCGGTCATGCTCGGCATCAATGCCTACAAGGTGCTCATCCAGGAGCTCGACGGCCTTTACGACTACATCATCTTCGATTGCCGTCCGGCCGTCGACAATGAGATTGCCCAGATCATGCGCGCCGTGCAATACCTCATGATCCCCGTCAATGCGGCCGACGACTCCGTCGACGGCGTCGACACGGTGCTCGGCTACGCTTCGAAGATCCGCCATGCGAACCCCGACCTCTGCGTCGCGGGCATCTTCTTCGAGGCCGTCAACATGCGCACGGCTGTCGCACACGACTACGTGCCGCAGATCCGCGCGAAGTACGCGCCGCTGATCCTCGAGACCATCGTCCCCCATTCCGAGGACGCCCACAAGGCCGAGAGCCGCCATCTGCCCGTCACGGAAGCCTATCCGTCGGGCAAGGCGACGCGCGCCTATTCCAAACTCGTAGAGGAGGTATTGACTCGAATTGGCTAAGCGAAAATCATTCTTCATCTCCACCAAGAAGACGCCGGACTTCGCTGACGTCGGCGCCATGTCCAGCGCGCCGTCGGCCGCGAGCGCGATGTCGCCGGAGCGCATCGCCGCGCTCAAGGAACTGATGGCTAAGCCGGCCGCAGCCGTCGCGCCGCAGCACGCGGAGGAGCCCGACCGCGTCGACACACTGCTGCCCGCACATCACGAGCAGCTCATCGACCTTGATAAGCTTCACCCCGCGCCGGATGACTGGAATTTCTTCGGCCGTCCGCAGCCGGACCAATACGCGCTGATCTTCCAGTCCATCTACAAGTACGGCCTCTGGCATCCCTGCACCGTCTGGGAGCAGGAGGACGGCAGCTACATGATCCTCGGCGGCCACACGCGCACGCTCGTCTACCATGAACTCTACGAAGTCACGCACGACGAGAAATACCTGCGCATCCCCTGCAAAGTCTACCAGCACGGGCAGATCACGGCGCCGACGGCGCGCCGCATCGTCATCCTGACGAACATCGCCCAGCGCGCCAAGGAGGACTCCGCCATCCGCATCCGCTGCTACAGCGAGATGGCCCGCCTCGAGAAGGAAGAGTCCTTCTACGGCTCCGGTGTCGACGTCAACACGGCCGTCTCAAAGCTCTTCGGCGTCAGCCGCTCGACCGTCTTCTTCTACCGCCGCCTCGAGAAGCTCATCGCGCCGCTGCTCGACGCCTACGACAAGCGCCAGATCACGCAGGCTGTCGCCAACATGCTCTGCGACCTCCCGCAGGAGCTGCAGGAGTACATCTACGAGCAGCGCTACCACCTGCTCATGGATCCAGCCATGCGCTACGTGATGAAGAAAGTCACGACAAAAGAGGAAATCGACGCCATCATCAAGGGCCGCCGCAAGCCGCGCGAGAAGTTCGAGTACCTCGTCGCGACGAAAATCGCGAAGCCGAGTAACTTCGACCTCGTGCCACTGGCCGTCGACCACAAAGAAGTCGACGCCTTCAAGGAGTTCCTGACCCAGGCCCTCGACCTCGCCGACGGACTGTCCGACCATACGAAGCAGGTCATCCGCAAGATGCTGCAAGCCTGACAAAAAACAAAACGCCCGGCCAGCCGGTCAGGCGTTTTATTTTTTTGATGGTTCATGTGTAGAGCAGGCGCTCGTAGCGGAGCAGGTCCGCGTCCTCGAAGACATCGAAGACGACGCGTTCGATGGAGGCGTCTGGATGCGCATCGAGCCAGTGTTGCACGGTGTGGATGGCGATATGGGCCGCCTCGTCTTTCGGGAAGCGGAAGACGCCCGTCGAGATGCAGCAGAAGGCGACGCTCTTGAGACCGTGCTCTGCTGCAAGCGTGAGACAGGACTCATAGCACGAGGTCAGAAGCCTGCGGTGCTCATCTGTCAGGCTGCCCTGCACGATGGGACCTACCGTGTGCAGGACGAAGCGCGCGGGAAGATGGTAGCCAGACGTGATCTTGGCCTTGCCTGTCGGCTCATCGTGGCCCTGTGCCTGCATGAGTTTGTAGCAGTCGTAGCGCATCTCGACGCCTGCCATCGTCTGCTCGATGTTGTCGATGCAGTTATGGTTCGGCAGGAAGCAGCCGAGCATCTGGCTGTTGGCCGCATTGACGATGGCGTCGACGCGCAGCCGCGTGATGTCGCCCTGCCAGAGCACCAGACGGGGGTCTAGGCTAGATGCGGACAGCCCCATGCCATTGACGATGCCCTTGGCCGCCGTCATCGTCTTCAAGAGCTCCCCTTCGATGCGCTGGAACTTCTGCGTTACCGGCGCAGGCGGCCGCACGTTGAAGAGCGCGCGCAGGAGATGCCACTGCCCTGCTTCATCATCGGGGATGCCGTAGTGCGCGTATTCCGGCATCTCCCGCTGTAGATAGCGGATGAGCCAGCGGCGCCGTTCTTCCTGTGTCATGCGGTCACATCTCCTTTCACCAGATGCGCGTCGGTTCGGGCAAGATCGTGCAGGACCTTGCCGATATCCGCCTCGATGCAGAGGCTGCGCTTGCGGATCGAGGAGGCACAAGATGCACCGCCAAGATTGATGCTGGCGTAGAACGCATTCGGGTTCACCTTCGTGTAGTACCAGAACGGGTACTTGATGATGACGGGCGTATTGAGTCCGACGCCGAGCTCCAGATAGAGGATGGCATCCTCCTCGTGCGCGGCGAGGAACGCTTTGTAGCGCGCCTGCGCCGCATGCCAGCCCTCGTCCTCGACGAAGCGCCCGTCGCAGCGGACGCTGACCATCATCGCACGGCCATCGTCCGGACAGACCGGCACGACCATCTTGAGCTTGCCCGATGACGGCACATCAAAGATGCCGTCTGCCCCACGGACAAAGCCCTGTGCCTCGAGCATGGCCTCGACCATCTCGCGGTTGTCGTACGTCCTCGCCACTTCCGGCTGCACGCTCTGCAGCAGTCCATAGTCGCCCTGCGTGTAGAAGAGCCGCCGCTTGTCGAAGCCGCTGCGCTGGAACTGGTGGTCGACATTTGTCGTCAGCACGAAGTAGTCCTTGTCCTCGACAAGATGCCGCAATGTCGGATAGACATCGCTCGGTGCATCGACATAGCGATTGAAATAGATGTGACGGCTCCACCACGCCCAGTAGACCTCCGGGCTCGGGAAGGGGTAGAACCCACCCGTGTACATGTCGTGGATGCCGTACTTCTTGGTAAAATCCGCGAAGTACTTCTGGAAGCGCGCACCGCCGTACGATAGTCCGGCTGCTGTCGAGAGGCCCGCCCCGGCCCCCACGAGCAGAGCTTCCGCCTGCGCGAGCTTCTCCCGCAACACCGCCAGCTGTTCCTCATAGGGAGCGGCTTCTGGATATATGACTTTATCGGAAAAACCAAACATGGTTACCACCTCTTCTTCTCTCTAGTTCTTGGGTCGACATCAGAATCCCTGCTTTGCTCCCGTGATCGGCATCTGCGAATAGTGGACATGGACAATCTTCCAGCCGTACTCATTGCCGCGCGGTTGGATGAACATCGTGCGGTCGTCCGTCTGCCAGATGCGCTCCGCTTCCTTCAGGTTGTAATTCGTGATGGAATCCGCATATTGGCCGATGACTTTCTTGATGGCTGCGATGTCCTGAGCCGAGCCCGTATTCGGGATCGGTGCTTCCTGCTTTTCCGGAAACAGGGCTGCTGCCGTCATCTCCAAGTCGTTCTCACCCGCGTAATATTCCTCCTATCGGCAGCCGGTCAAGCCGCCGTTCTCTTATCGTAAAACTCTTTTTTTGTAATTAATATTATTACATTTAGCAGCTTTACTATAACACGCCCTGTCTTTGATGTCAATGTGAATATTACACTTATCTTTCAGGACGATGAATCGCCTGTACCGGGCAAACTTCGGCACAGCCAGGCAGGGAAGGAGCTGCGGACCGTCGAATGAAAATATGATATAGTTAGACCGCCAATCTGGTAGGAGGGATTCTCATGAAATTAGCCATGCTTGGCACGGGAAAGATCGTGCAGGATGCGCTCTTGGCGCTGCGCGAGGTGCCGGAGATTACGGTAGACAGCGTGTTTGCACGGCCGCAGAGCCGCGCAAAGGCGGAGAAGCTCGCGGCAGAGTGGCAGATCCCGCATGTCTACACGGATATGCAGAATTTGCTTGCGAGCGACTGCGTCGTCTACGTCGGGCTGGCCAATCACGTACATGTGCCCTATGCGGAACTGGCGTTGCGTGGCGGCCATGATGTCATCATGGAGAAGCCCTTTGCGCCGTGCGGCAGGGATGTTGCCGCCGTCCGCGCGCTGGCCAAGAAGCAAGGACGGCTCATCATCGAGGCGGTCACGCCGTTCTTCCTGCCGAACTTCGCCGTCATCCGCGAGGCCCTGCCGAAGCTCGGCCGCATCCGCGCCGTGCAGGCCAACTACTCGCAGTACTCGAGCCGCTACGATGCCTACCGCGCGGGCACAGTCCTGCCCGCCTTCGACCCCGCACGCTTCGGCGGTGCACTCTACGACATCAACATCTACAACCTCAACCTGATCATCGCGCTGTTTGGCAAGCCGCAGGAGGCCCGTTACACGGCGAACTGCGGCTTCAACGGCATCGACACCTCAGGCGTCGCGACGCTGCGCTACAAGGACTTCTTCGCCACGGCCGTCGGTGCGAAGGACAGCGCGAGCCCTGGCTTCTTCACCGTGCAGGGCGAGGACGGCTGGCTGCGCGTCGACGGCGCGCCCAACGAGCTGCCGAGCGTCACGGTCGCTCAAGGCGGCACGACGAAGACCTTCCGCGAGAACCGCTACGCGCACCGCATGGTCCACGAGTTTCAAGCCTTCGCGCGCCTCTTCGCCGAGCGGGACGCACAGACCATCGACGAGCACCTCGCGATCTCCCAAGCCGTCATGGAGACCGTCGACGCCTTGCACGTGGACGCCGCACTGCCCTTCCCAGAAATGAACTGACATGCACGGACACAGCCACTCCGAATAGCCTCAGAGCTGCTCTGCGGCTGTTTTTCAATCCATTCATTGTGCCCAACTCGGTTTGGAGAATCTATTTTGCAACGCCAAGAAAATTTGATACAATAGAATCGACAGAAGCAACCAAAGCAAAGCAATCCACGAAAAAATCCACGCATGACACGCATGAAAGGAATATCCTATGGCAACTCAAAACGAAAAAGAAGACCTGCTGCTGCTCGATAAGCAGCTCTGCTTCCCGCTCTACGCCTGTGCGCGCAAGGTCGTCGCGGCCTATCATCCCTTCCTCAAAGCCCTTGGGCTGACCTACACCCAGTACGTCACGATGATGGTCATCTGGGAGAAGAAGGAAATCTCCGTGCACGAACTCGGCGACATCCTCTACCTCGACTCCGGCACCCTGACGCCCGTGCTCAAGAAGCTCGAAAGCTTCGGCTACATCGAGCGTCACCGCAGCACCCTCGACGAGCGCGTCGTCGAGGCCCGCCTGACCGAGAAGGGCCAGGCCTTCAAAGAGGAAGTCAGCAAAGTTCCCGAGCAGATGCGCTGCTACCTCAGTGAACGGAATTTGAACTTCACCCCCGATGAAATCACTGCCTTCAAGGGCGAACTCTACAAGATGCTGGACCACCTGGTCTAAACCAAAAAGTCCAGCGCTGGACTTTTTGCCGTACCGTCAAAGAGAGCCTGTCTGCAAGCGATGCATTGCAGACAGGCTCTCTTAGCAGAATCGAACTTTCTTGAGCAGACGGCAGGGATTTGGTCTTATTAAAGCGAACTGTTATCACCATATAGAAAACATGTGGCGCGTCTTGCCGGGGGATTCGGGGCGCGCGAAAGGGAGACATCGGCATGGACGCGGAGCCAATCAAGAAACAACTGCATCGCTATTACGATATGATTGCGGGAGGGGTGTGCCTGGTCCGGCAGAGCGCGGAGGAGCAGATCCTCTTTGTCAACAAGGAGATGCTGAAGCTCTACCAGTGCAAAACGGAGCAGGAGTTCTACCAGCTGACGAAGGGGCGCTTCGCGGGGCTCATGGAGGCGGACGACTACATGCCGCTCGAGGCCCGCATGAACAGCCGGCACGGGGAGGCTGCAGAGGGATATGCGTTCCTCGCCTTCCGCTGCTACACGAAGGAGGGCGTCTACCTCCACGTCGAGGGGACGTTCCAGAATGGCACGGTGCCGGGCTTTGGCAAAGTCTGGATGCTGAACCTCGTCAACAAGGAGCGCAGCATGGCCGTCAGTGACCTCGACCCGGTCACGGGCCTTCTGAACATGCACGCGTTCTATCAGCGCGTGGAGAAGAAGATCGATGCGCAGCGCGCCAAGCGGCAGCCAGACGACACGGGCATGCTCTACTGCCCGGTCTACCTGAATCTCACAAACTTCAAGGTCTACAACGAGACGCACGGCCTCTACGAGGGCGACCGCATGCTGCGCAAGATCGGGCAGATACTGAAGAGCAAGTTCCCCTCGTCGTATATCACGCGCCTCTCAGGAGACAACTTCGCGCTCTTCGTGCCGCGTCAGGGGCTCGAGATCAAGATTCGCGACCTCTGCCAGGCGGTCAACAATGAGATTCACCTCCCCAATATCACGATGAAAGCTGGTATCGGTTCGTTTGACGAGGAAGCCGGCGCGCGCCGTCGGACCATCACGGCGTATTTCGACCAGGCGAAGCTCGCCTGCGACAGCATCAAGAAGGATGCGACGCGCTTTGCCGCCTTCTACCATGACTCCATGCGCCGGAGCATGGCCGACCGCATCTTCATCCTCGACAATCTCGACCGGGCCATCGAGCAGGGCCACATCCAGGTCTACTACCAGCCGGTCATCCGCACGATGACGGGCAAACTCTGCGGCTGTGAGGCGCTGGCCCGCTGGATCGACCCGGTCAAGGGGACAATCTCGCCCGCCAGCTTCATCCCCGTGCTCGAGGAATCGCGCCTGATCTCGCGGCTCGACCGCTACGTCATCGAGAAGGTGGCCCAGCTCCTGCGCTATCAGCTCGAGAACAATCTCCCGATGGTCCCCATCTCTGTGAACCTCTCTCGTTACGACTTCATGCTGATGGACCCGCTCGCCTTCGTCGAGCGCATCGTCGAGCAGTACCACATCCCGCGCTACTACCTGCGCATCGAGGTCACGGAGTCGGTACTCGTCAAGAACCGCCATCTGCTCATCGACAAGCTGCGCCAGTTCCACCAGTCGGGCTATCAGGTCTGGCTCGACGACTTCGGCAGCGCCTATTCCTCGCTCAACGTCCTGCAGAACTATGAGTTCGACGAGCTCAAGATCGACCAGGGCCTCTTGCGCTACTTCAACGAGGACAGCCGCAAGATCATCCGTTCCATCGTCCTGATGGCTAAGGAGATGGGCATCCACGTGCTGGCCGAGGGTGCGGAGACGAAGGAGCATGTCGACTTCCTGCGCTCCATCGGCTGCGAGAAGATCCAGGGCTACTACTACGGACGCCCCATGCCGTATGAGCTCCTGCGCGAGCACTGCAAGAAAAAGGGCTGGCTCCTCGAGACGCTGTCAGAAGAACAGGCCTGCGATGCAGCAGGACTCGTCAATCTCATCACAGATGCTCCGGTCGCCATCTTCCAGTATCGTGAAGACGATGCCCAGATTATCAGCGCGAACGATGCCTACCAGAAGGTCCTCGCGACATCTGGCACGAGCAGCCGCGAGGAATTCAACGAGAACATGCGGACGGCAAGCTACCCCATGCGCGAGAAATTCATGACGCTGCTCGCCAGCGCTGCCCACAGCGTCCGCGAAGAGCACATGACCTTTGTCGAGAATGGCCAGTACCTGCGCCTGAACGCCCAGAAGATTGCCGCTACGCCGGATTTCACGCTCATGCTCGCACGCCTCGCCAACATCACCTACGACCAGGACCTCACGGCCTTCCACCAGTACGAGAACGTCTTCCGCAACCTCATGCTCGTCTACGACGGCATCTACTTCATCGACCGCCAGCGGAAAGCGCTCTACGTCATCGAGAGCATGACGTCCCTCTGGCAGGCAGGCGACGTCGTCGACGACCTCAAGAAGATGGCCGACACCTATGCCCGCCACTACATCCACCCCGAAGACCGCGCCCGCTTCCGCCGCTTCCTGGATTCGGCCGTCATCTACCAGCAGGCCGAGCGGTCGGGCCGCTCTGAGGCCATTGAGATGTTCCGCGTCAAGCGGCCCGATGGGCGCTTTGTCTGGATGATCTTCGATGCGATCGTCATCTACAAGAGCACGGCCAAGGACATCCTGATCTGCGTGCGCGAAAACATCTGGGAACGCCAGGAGAACCTTCACGCCCTGCTGCCAAAATTCCTGCCCTACCTGCAGCCGTCCGAGCAGTCGTCCCTGCACGAGGCCGCTATGCTCTGGCAGGCCGCCTGCAACTTCTCATCCATCCCCTTCTACTGGAAAGACAATGAGCGGCGTTACCGCGGCGTCAATCCTGCCTTTCTCGACTATTTCGGCTTAGCGGATGCCGAAGCCATCCTCGGCAAGACCGACGCGGAACTCGGCTGGTGCCTGCAGGACGAAGAGGAAGAGCAGGCCGAAAAGGAGATCCTGCAAAAGGGCAAGACCTGTCGTGACTACCGCACCTTCGTCCTCGTGCACGGCATCCCACAGCGCATCTCTCTATCCGCCTTTCCCGTCTACCAAGGCGGGAAGATCACAGGGCTGCTCGGCTCCATCAACGTCAGAGACACCGCCACAGAGAAGCGCGAGCTGGAAAGCCTCGGTATCCTCGACCGCGATACGGGCTTCCTCGGGTTCCGCGGCATGACGATGGCTGGCATGCGCCTCGAGGACGACCGCGTCCGGCGTGGGGAGGACTATCTGGCCACAATCCTGCAGGTCCCCGAGATCAAGGCACTCGTCCACCAGTACAGCCGCGAGACACAGCAGCAGATCCTTTCGGAGATCTGTACGGCCATCCGGGGCCATGCGCCAAAGTCGGCCATCTTCTGCTACATCGGCAGCGGCGTCTTCTGCATCTTCAGCAAGGCCAAGTACACCGATGCCCTGACGGAGCGCCTCAATGCACTCAAGAGCACCGTCGAGAGCATCACCTCAGTCGCGGGCTACAGCTGCACCCTGACGCTGACCGCCACGACCATCCGCGGCTCAGAGGCCAAGGGATTCAACACGCTGCTCTACCTGCTCGCCAAGCGCCTCAACGACGCCATCTGCCAGCGCTGGCCATTTGAGCGCCCCAGCGGCGACATCATCCAGATCAGTATGGCCCAGCTCAAGGAGGCAGAGGATGGCATCTCCCTCATCGACATCGATACCTACGACATCCTCTATTTCAATCCCGCACTGCTGCACATGCTGAAATTGCCGGTCAGCCCCGATTCGTATCGCGGCAGGAAGTGCTATGAGCTGCTGGCAGGGCGCGCTGCCCCCTGCACGGACTGCATCAATCACACCCTGCAGCGCTATCACCTCCACACCTGGAAGCGCAGCGCGTACTTCACGAGCGGAACAATCCTGCAGCGCGACATGCTCGTGCCATGGAAAGGCAAGAATGCGCGCTTCTCCATCATGACAAACCTTCAGCACTACCAGAAGGATCTCGAATCCGAGAAGAACACCTTGCTGCGGCGCGAGGAAGTCATCAACGACATCATCACCATCGGCATCCAGGAGCCCGACCCCGAAGAAGGCATCCGCAAGATGATGGCAAGGATTGGCGAGACGCTGCAGGCCGAGCGCTTCCTGATCTTCGAGGAGAGCGGCCACGGGACCGTCAGCAGCACCTACGAGTGGCGCCGCGACACCGCCGAATCCGTCATGAAGGACACGCAGAACGTCCCCATCGCGAGCCTCAAGCCGCTCTACGACCACTTCGAGCACAATCACATGCTGATCCTGCACGAAGTCGAGCCGTTCCTGCAGCTCCACCCCGACTTCCAGCCCATGATACAGGGCCTCACGAGCCTCGTCTCCGGCCACCTCATCCAGTCGGGCCGCTCCCTCGGCTTCACCGAAGTCGTCAACCCCGCGTCGGAGTCCTTCTCTTCTGCGACCTTCCTGCTGAGTTCCCTGACGAGCGTCCTCGCCATCATGCTGCGCAACCGCGACATGATCCACCGGCTCGAGACCTACAGCTACCGCGACCAGCTCACAGGCGTCGGCAACCGCCGCGCCCTCTTGTCCTTCATCCGCACGATACCCGACGGCACCTCGCTCGCCTTCTTCTTCGGCGACATCAACGGCCTCAAGGTCGAGAACGATACGAAAGGCCATGAGGCCGGCGACTTGCTCATCAAGAAAGCCGCGACCGTCCTCGTCGCCGCCGCAGGCCCCGAGCGCGTCTTCCGCATGGGAGGCGACGAATTCCTGCTCGTCGTCGAGAACATCACCAAACAGGAAGCCGACGCCATGCTCGAAGAGCTGCGCGCCACCTACGCCCGCCAGCACGTCAGCGTCGCCATCGGCTGCACCGTCCAAGTCTCGCCCCTCCGCAGCATCGACACCATCCTCTCCGAAGCCGACGCCCTCATGTACGAGAACAAACGCCAGATGCACGCGCACCACAAAGAATCCTGAAGTGCGTTTTAGGTACATCCAGACAAGCAAACAAGCAAAAAGGAACGGCATAGCACCGCAGATAACGCGTGCTATGCCGTTCCTTTTTCTGCCTTACGCAGAGTCGCTTCCCACCAAAAAGTCCAGCACTGGACTTTTTCACGCCTTGCAGTAGAGCTCGATAAACCGTGCGACCGACATGCCATGCTTTTCTAGGAGGCGCCTGCCAGTGAAGGTGAGCCTGCGTTCCTGCAGCTCGTTCTTGACGACGCCGATGCAGGCGCGTCCCATCTCCGTCGTAGTGTTAAATGGCACTTCCTCGACATCGAGAGGGATGGCATCGCCGAACATCCGCAGCGCATCCTGCTCCCAGGCCGCATTGTCGGCCGCCGCCTGCATCTCGCGCTCCACCGCCGCACGGATCTCCGCATCGCGCTTGCGGTAATCCTGCTCAATCGCCTTGTAGAGGAACGCCGGTAGATCCTTGACCTTCCGCTGCCCCGCCAGCTCCAGTGCATAGTCCATGCGCCGCTTGAACTCCGCATTGCTGCCACAGAGCGTCGTGAGCTTATTGATGGCCATCTCCGAGAGCCCGTGGCCTTCCTGCTTGCTCGGCATCATCTCGAGCGCCACATCATCCTGCACCGCGCTCTCGGGAATGACATTGCTGCAATCCATCGTGAAGATGAATCCGGTCACTTTTCGTCCCGTCTTGACATTCTCGTAGGAGATACGGTACTGCGTCTTCTCGTTGATCTCCCGGATGGGGGCGTCGAGGACGCGCCGCTTGAAGTCCTTGATGGCCGGATACGTCCCATCCTGCACATCCAGACGGAAGCGGAGCTCGTCCAGTGTCATCTGACGGACAATCTGCTTGTCTTTCATCATGCCGCGGTACTGCAGCATCAGCTCCAGCAGGCGCATCGCGTACGCCGAAGAGAGCTGGAAAATCTGCTTCATGCTGACCTTCGTGTACGAGTAACCGGACTCGAGGATGTCCAGGATCAAAGGCCGCATATCGTCATTGAACTTGATCCGCAGCCCATCGCGCGGCTGATAGCGAATCCTGCCGAACAGCGCATAGTAAATCTGCTCCCCGTTCTCCCCCTCGACGACAACCGACCGCTGGATCAGCTTCCGGCATACTTCCTTCAGGCGATGCAAACACTCACCATGACCAAAAATTTCCTTGACCTTGCTCGGCGTCAAATGCAGCTCCTTGAATCCCCGGTCATAGTACTTGTCGTTCTCCGATATGTGTGGATTGACATTCTGCAATGCCAAGAGGAAAAGCCGCATCTCCAAAGCATTCATGGGTTTTCTGCCCTCAATCAACGGATTCGCTTGATAGACCGTCGGCCTGTTTTTCTCCATGCTATAATACCCCCTGCACCAAAAAGGACGAAGTGTGCCCTGAATTCCATACGGAATCCTGCTCTGCCCCTCAATCTCGTTCATTGTATCATAGAAAAAGGGACATGAAAATATCTTGTTTCCACTTTTACATAAAATATTGGGCACAAATCGTCCTTCTATAGGGCACAATTTGTCCCTTTTAACGGCGTAAATTGGGCACAAATTGTCCCCCTGTAGGTCACATCTGGTCCCTATATTTCCCCGCAAAGCCTTGTGCCGTAAGGCTTCCAGAAGCCGAAAGCAATAGAAAGCATTTATATATAAAGCAAGCAAAGCAGGGGGCTGTTATCCACAGCCGATTGCTTGCTTGCCTTTTCTTATCCCTAGCCCTATCTTCTTATCCGAGAAATGCAATGCTCACTTCGATGCGATGCGCTTCAGCACAGTTGTCATTCCTGAGGCGGTATCTGTTGCCACATCGCTGCAGTCCATTGTGAAGGTAAAGCCCGTTATCTTCCGGCCCATCTTTGTCGGCTCATAACGAAGACGGTACTGTGTCCGCTTGTTGATCTCGCGGATGGGGGCATCGAGCACTCGCCGCTTGAACTCCGCCATGAGTGGATACTGAGAGGCCTCTACATGGAGAAGCTCTCGCAAATTCTCCACATGGATGGAGCAAGACACTCGCTCCATTTGATTGGTCCGCCGATACTGGAGCAACCATACCAACAGTCGGACTGCATGAGTCGAAGAAAGCTGGAACAGCTGCTGTAATGAGCTTGTCTCAAAGCCGGGCCGCTCACAGTAGAGATCGAGCAGGAATGGCCACATACTTGAGCTGAACTGGATGACAAGGCCATCTTTCGGCTGATACTGGATGACCCGGAACACCTTGTAGATGACCGCATCGCCATCCTCATCCTGCCAATCAATCGTCCATGACTGCAAGCTGTCGCACGCAGGTGCCAGCCGCTCCAGATACGAGCCATTGGCAAAAATCCGTTTGACCTGTCCCGGCAGGAGCCGCAGGGCATCGAATCCATCTCGGCAGGATTCTCCCCTTACCGTTATCTGGGTCCTGACATCATCCAGAGCCAGCCAGAACAGCCGCATCTCCAATATACTCATCGGCTCCTTTGCATTGAGAAGGGGATTCATCTGGTAATTCCTTGGAAAAAGCATCTCGTTCACGAGCATCCTCTCTTTACATCGTCAAAATGGAATGGTTACTTTCCGTACATCATCGCGATACATCAAAATGAACACATCGTAAAGGATTTATGGTATAATAAAGATAGCGTTGATCTTGTAAGGAAAAGCGGCCGATGCTTAGGAACCGTCAGCCTTCTCTTTCTTACCAAGATTGAAGAAAGCGCCGTGTTCCGTTGCAAGACCTTGTGCGCTGAACTACTTCAGCAACGCGATAATGCTAACGACTAGTTGAAGAAATGCCAGCAACAATGCGAGCTCTTCGTTCGTCATGAGCACCACCCCCTTTAGAAGGGAAGGCCAACTCATCGACCGCCGATATGAGTATATCATGTTGCTGGCATTTCTGCTACTGATGACAGGCATGACAGAAGTCCCCTGACTGACCAGGATGATTCCTATCAATCAGGGGACAGTGAAACATTATTTGAGATAGCGGTCGAAGAAGTTGGTGATGACGTTGAGCACGGGCTCCTGGACCCAGTATTTGCCGCCGTGTGCGGCGCCGGTGACGAGATAGCGCTCGCTCGGGATGCCGTTCTGCTGCAGGGCCTGATAGAGCAGGTCGGTCTGGCTCGGGGAGACGACGCTGTCGGCGGTGCCGTGCATCAGGAGCATCGGGGCGCTCGTCTTGCTGATGTAGTGGATGGGATTGGCGGCCTCGGCTGCTTTCTTGTCGGCGAGGATGCCGCCGTCACGGCCGCCGAAGACAGGCGAGCCGTTGACCCAGAGGGCTTCCGTCGCGCCGGCGGAGCGGTGCTTCGCCTGGACTTCCTCGGAGTAGTCGGAGCCGACTTGCGTGAGGTCGGACAGGCCGTAGAGGTCGACGGCTGCCTTGACGTCGCTCGTGACCTGGAGGTTCTCACCCTTGTCGAACGTCTTCGTGCCGCTCGTCGTGCCGGCCATGGCGGTCAGGTAGCCGCCAGCGCTGCCGCCGACGATGCCGACGCGCGCGGGATCGATGCCGAAGCGGTCGGCATTCGCCTTAAGGAAGCGGATGGCCGCCTTGACATCCTCAAGCGGCTCGGGGAACTTCGCTGTTGGCGCAACGCGGTAGTTGATGCTGCCGACCACATAGCCGTGCTCCGCGAGGTGCATGCGGAGCTGGATGCCATTGTCCTTGTTGGCATTGATGAAGCCGCCACCCGTGACGAAGAGGATGGCCGGCTTCTTCGCCTGCGTCTTCGGCTGCAGGATGTCCATCTGCATCGGCACATTCGCATAGCCACGGCTCAGCACCTGCTCGTAGACGACGTTCGAGATCAGTCCGACTTCTGTCTTATCGGCCTTGACATCGAGCACCTTGCTCGCGACATGGTTCGGCATGCCTTTCGTCGCCGCGTCCACATTGACCGTCGGCTGCGCAGGCGCGGCCATACCCGTCTGTCCTGCAAGCATCAGCCCGCCGGTCATCATCGTCGTCATCAGCAGTCTGGCCAGTTTTTTGTAGGTCTGTTTCATTTGTATCCCTCCGACTAAATAATACGATATGTTAATATTATACCATATCCATCCGACGATGATTCAAATTTATTCTTGTATTGCAAAATTTGATTTGACAAAATGTAAATCATTCCGTATACTGAAACCATAGAAATGAGAAAGACATGCGGCAGGCCGAGCGCCGCCGTGAACGCAAAGACATAGAAGCGCATGGCGCACACAAGAGAAAGGAAGATCATCATGGGTATCTATGATTTCACCGTCAAGACGAGCCAGGGCAAGGAGAAGTCACTGGCTGACTACAAGGGCAAGGTCCTGCTGATCGTCAATACGGCCAGCAAGTGCGGCTTCACGCCGCAGTTCGAGGCCCTGCAGAAGCTCTACCTCGCCTACAAGGATAAGGGGCTCGAGATCCTCGGCTTCCCGTGCAATCAGTTCGCTGCACAGGACCCGGGCAGCAACGAGGAGATCCAGCAGTTCTGCCGCTACAACTACGGCGTGACGTTCCAGATCTTCGAGAAGGGCGACGTGCGCGGCGAGACGGCACAGCCGCTCTTCCAGTACCTCACGAAGGAAAAGGGCTTCGAGGGCTTTGATAAAGAGCATCCAAATGCTGCTGTACTCGAGGACGTCCTCAAGAAGAACTTCCCCGAGTACCTCGAAGGCGACGGCATCAAGTGGAACTTCACGAAGTTCCTCGTTGACCGCGAGGGTAACGTCGTCAAGCGCTTCGAGCCGACGAAAGAGCCGGCTGCCATCGCAGCAGACATCGAGGCACTGCTCTGACCACTGCTTTGCCAACCATAGACCGATAGACCGAGCGAAAGGCCATGCATCGTATGATGCATGGCCTTTCTTATCCTATGCGGGCAGTTTCCTGCGAAACCGTCCAGCGCTGGACTTTTTGTTGGCGCTTAGACTTCATCTTCATCCATGATGCCGAGCTTGCGCTTCCAGTAGCGCGAGTAGATGGCGCCGAGGGGATTGTGGGCCAGCAGGCGGTCTTTGACGACGAGTGTCGTGACGGGGCCGGGGCAGGCGGCGTTGAAGAGCGCGTCATGTCCGACGCAGAGCCCGCAGGAAATGAAGAGCTCCACGCCCTTATCGGCAAGGAAATTTGCCTGGAACTTCGGGTTGCACATGGCTTCATGCTCCAGCTCCGGCTTGACCTGCTTGAGACCGAGCTCTTTCTTGGCGAAGCTGCAGTTCTTGCAGCAGACGCTGTAGCACTCGAAGCCCTGCTTCGTGTAGAAACGCGCGATGTAGCGCGCCTCGGCATTAAGTCCGATGCAGAAGGCCAGGCCGAGTCGGTGATAGCCCATCGCCTTGGCAAACTCCGCCGTCTCCTCCAGCCGCGTGATGTTGCTGTAGAAGGTACCCTCGACATAGGCCGCCGTCTTCATGATCCGGCGCTCTTCCTCTGAGTACGCTGCAAGGATATCGGCCTCATCCACGCCCGTGCAGTTGACGCCCTTGGTGTAGCACGCATGCGTCCTGCAGTTGGCACAATCTGCTTTCATGCCCATACACCCCTCTCAATCCTGATGGTGACAGTTGTGGCCATGACCATGGTCGTGGCCTTCGCCGTGGTGCTCGCAGTGGACGGCGGGGTCATAGGCAAGGCGTCCCGCTGCAAAGTCGGCTGCTGCCTTGTCGGCCTCGCCTTGTACGCCGCCGTAGAAGCGGATGCCCGCTTCCTTCAGGGCATTCTGTGCGCCTGCGCCGATGCCGCCGCAGATCAGCACATCGACGTGTTCCTGCGCGAGCAGCGTGACCAGAGCGCCGTGGCCGGCCCCGTTGTTCTCGAGGATGCGGGATGGTCCGACTGTCCCGTCGGTCACCTCATAGAGTTTGAATTGCTCACTGCGGCCAAAGTGCTGGAAGACCTGACCGTCGTCATAGGGGATTGCTAGTCGCATCGTAATCCTTCCTTTCTTCCCTTTCTTACATGTTCTACTTATCTTCCCTATTTTCACGCCGACTTTCAATCTGTCGACAAATCATGATAATTTCTTTATAACGTCTTTACCGATAGATGTCAATCCTTTTCCCATCGCTCCGATATGCTCAGGTCGTCACGTATCCGATGGCGAAACCGTCCAGCGCTGGACTTTTTTCCGCAAAAAGAACAGTGTGATAGCGTTTTGTTTTCTATTTGTGTTAAAATAAAATTGAGAACGATATTTACGAAATGATTTAGGAACGCACGAACACATGGACGGTATGGCAAGACAAGGACGCGGTGACACAACTATGAGAAGAACTCAGCAGAGCCGGCAGGAATTCCTGCGGGATGCGGCGGACATCCTGCAGCGGGAGTGGCGGGAGTACCACCTGCTCAAATCCTGTCCGGTCTTTTTCAATATCACGAATTTCCACCTCTACAACGCCACGCATGGCTTCCGGCAGGGCGACCTCTGCCTGCAGCACATCGAGGGCATCCTGCAGGATGTGTTCCCGGAGCGTCCGGTCCTCCACCTCGGTGCGGACAACTTCGCGGTCCTGGCGGAGGAGGCCAATGTGCAGGCGCGCATCGACAAGGCCTGCCAGCGCGTGCAGGCCTATATCGGCAACCCCAACATCGCGCTGAAGGCGGGCATCCGCTTTCTCTCGGGACCGCGCTCGCTGAAGGACCTCAATGTCGCGTTCGACAGCGAAGCCAAGATTGCCTGCGACACCATCAAGAAGGATGCCTCGCGCCACTGGGCCATCTACACGCAGGAGCTCGGCCTGCGCCACAAGATGCAGAACTACGTGCGCGAGTACCTGGACCAGGCGCTCGAGAAAGGCTTCATCCGCCTCTACCTGCAGCCCATCATCCGCACACTGACGGGCAAGCTCATCGGCGCGGAGGCGCTCGCGCGCTGGGAGTCGCTGCAGTACGGCATAATCTCGCCGGCCATCTTCATCCCCGTGCTCGAGGAGGCCCACCTCATCCACAAGCTCGACGCCTACATCCTCAACGCCGTCGCCAAGATGACGCGCCAGAACCTCGACAATGGCCTGCCCGCGCTGCCCGTCTCGGTCAATCTCTCGCGCCTAGACTTCATCCTGCAGGACCCGTTCGCCACGACGGAGGCCATCCGCGAGAAATACAATCTGCCGCTCGGCCTCCTGCAGGTCGAAGTCACAGAAAACGCACTCGTCGACAAGATGGAGCCGGTACTTGACGGCATCCGCCGCTTCCAGCAGGGGGGCTATCCCGTGCTGCTCGACGATTTCGGCAGCGGCTATTCCTCGCTCAATGTGCTCAAGGACTACGACTTCGACACGATAAAGTTCGACATGAAGTTCCTGCATCCGTTCACGGAGAAGAGCCGCAAGATCCTCAAGTCCCTCGTCAGCATGGCCAAGGACCTCCACATCCACACGCTGGCCGAGGGTGCGGAGACAAAGGAGCAGTGCGACTTCCTGCGTGAGATCGGTTGCGAGAAGATCCAGGGCTACTACTATGGCAAGCCCATCCCGTGCGAGGACTTCCACCAGTACGCGCTTGACCAGGGGCTGCAGGTGGAGACCCGTGCGGAGGCACAGCTCTTCGACCAGGCGGGCCTCATCGACCTCAACCAGCCCATCCCGGTTTCCATCGTCCGCGATGACACGCAGGAGATGACGATGCTGCAGGCCAACGGGCTCTACCTCGAGTCGCTGCACAGCATCGGCACGAGGGATGTCCAGCGCGTCAACGTCAACCTGCGCTCAGCCTACTTCCCGATGAACGAGAAGTTCCGCCGCTTCGCCGACCGCCTCCGGATGACGGGCCAGTGGGAGACGATGACGTACGTCGATGACGGTCAGTACATGCGCCTCAAGGCCAAGGAGATTACCACGGTGGACAAAGAATCGATCTACCAGGTCGGGCTCTACAACATCAGCGCGGAGGAGGCGCTCGACGATGCCAACGCGCACCGTTTCGACAGGCTCCTGCGCAATGTGCTGCTGACCTACGATGCCATCTGGTACCTGAACCTCGACGAGAATCTCGTGGAGATCATCGAGACGCTGACGAGCATCCGCGTCGGCACGCAGTTCCACAATGTCGCCTCTGCCCTGCGCCAGTTCACCAGCCATTACGTGCATCCATCCGACCGCGAGCGCTTCCTTGCCTTTACGGACCCCAAGACCTTCTACGAGCGGGCCGCTAGCAATCCGCAGTCCTTCATCTCGGCGCCGTTCCGCATCCTGCTCGCCGACGGCCGCTACGGCTGGATGTACTTCACGAGCATGGCGCTCGTCAAGTCGACCTCGCGCGAGATGCTCGTCTGCCTCTGCCGGGATTTCATGATCCGGCAGCCCGACCGTCAGACCATCATCCGGCAGATGCTCGACTCGTACGGCCTCTCGAAGGAGTTCTTCGCCGCAGGGTCGGACACGATGACGGCCTCCATCTGGCGCATCCTCCTAGATGATCTGGGCATCGAGTTCTTCTGGAAAGACCGCCAGCACCGCTTCCGCGGGGCGAGCAGGGCCTTCCTCCAGGGGCGCGGCGTCAAGGATGTCACGGAGATCCTCGGCAAGACGGATGACGATCTCGGCTGGCTGCTGCACACGAGCCACGCGAAAGAGAACGAGGAAAAGGTCATGCGCACGGGCGAGCCGCTGCTCGATGTGCACGAACCCCTGAGCATCGGCCACCGCCTCCAGGAGATCCGTGGCTCCGCCTATCCCATCCGCGAGAGCGGCCAGGTCGTCGGCATCTTCATCCGCCTTGACTCCCTCGCAGATGCTCCCGAGCACCGCAAGCGCGATCTCTCTCTCGGCCTCATCGACGAGGAGACGGGGCTTTTGAGCTACAGCGGCATGCTCATGGACGGCCTGCAGTACGCCGACGAGTTCCGGCTGCATGGCGACGACTACACGGCGCTGCTGCTCGACATACCGGAGTACGACGCCATCGGCATGAAGTACGGCAAGGTGTTCCGCCAGCACCTGCTGCAGGAGATCGTCGCGCTGGTGCGGCAGGCAATCCCCACGGCCTGCAGCCTTGCCCGCATCGGCAACTGCTGTTTCCTCGTCCTCGCCAAGGCGGCACAGGACGTGCGCCTGCAGCAGGCCATCCTGAACCTCACGCAGAAGATCCACGCCATCGAGAAGGTCGACGGGAACGACTGCACGCTCTTCCTGCACCACGCACAGGCGCACGGCTCAGAGGTCCGCAGCATCGACAGCCTGCTGCAGCTCTTGGTCAAGCGCCTGCACCGTGCGGAAGAGAAGCTCTACGGCGTGACGCTCTACAGCAACGACAACCTCATCTTCCCGCGCGAGCTCTTCGACAAGATTGAGTTTGGCGTGAGCATCACCGACCCCGAGACGCACGACGTCCTCTACCTCAACAAGGCCCAGCGCGACGAGCTCGGCATGCTCCCCGACACGCCGCTCACGGGCAAGAAGTGCTACTCGCTCATGGCGGGCAACAATGCTCCCTGCGAGGACTGCTATCTCGATAAGCTCGACCACACGAGCTGCATCACCGACATCTTCCACAGCCAGGTCCTGAATGCCGACAGGCTGCTCTGCCACACGCTCGTCCCGTGGAACGGCAAGTCCCGCCATTTCTGCATGAGCATCAACCTCGACCGCTACCTGCAGCGCCATGCGGCACACGAGAAGGTCCTCTATCAGGAGCTTTCCGTCAACGACATCATCCGCGCGGGCATGTACGAGCTCGACGCCGAGAACGGCATCCGCAAGATGATGCACCGCCTCGGCAGTCTGCTCGATGCCGACCACGTCCTGATCGCCGAAGAGGACGAGACGCTGCTGCGCTTCTCCTACTTCTGGGAGGCGCGCACGGCGCAGCCGATCTCGCGCACCATCAAGCCATTCCCGCGCGAGGACATCCGGCTGATCTACGAGCAGTTCGCCAAGGCCCCCGTCTTCACCATCGATGACGTCGAGCAGTTCTGCCGCGAGTCGGGCTATGCGCCGCGCCTGCCGAACCTCCATCGCCTGATCTTCGCGCGCCTGCGCCTCGACGACCACATCTACGGCTACCTCGAGGTCGTCAATCCGGCCCCCGAGCAGATGGAGAAAGCCCTGCCTCTGCTGCGCGCGCTCGCCCGCTTCTTCTCCATCCTGCTGCGCAACCGCAATCTCATGCAGCGCATCGACCGCCTGAGCAAAGTCGACCCGCTGACCGGCGTTATGAACCGCCGCGGCCTGCTCGACGCCCTCAAGGACCTGCCGAGTGGGATGTACGCCTTCTTCTTCGGCGACCTCAACGGCCTCAAGGAGACGAACGATAAGCTCGGCCACGATGCAGGCGACCGCCTGATCCAGTCGGCAGCAAGCGTCTTTGTGCACAGCTGCCCGACGAACGCCGTCTTCCGCATGGGTGGCGACGAATTCCTCATGATCGAGGCCGTGCAGGACGAGCAGGAGGCCAGCGCCATCAACGACAGGCTCCACGACCGCTTCCGCGTCGCCGGCATCAGCATCTCCCTCGGCTTCTCCATGGCAGCTCTGCCTGCCGCCAACATCGACACCGTCCTCGCCGAAGCCGACTGCCACATGTACAAAGAGAAAGTAGAGCACCATAAGACACGCCATCAGCATCAGGCAACGGATGCATGAACGCTGCCGGTCAAGCCGTGACCATCAGAAGGCCCGAAAAAGTCCATTCCCGACTTTTTCGGGCCACTTTTTTGTCCTGTACCAGATGTTACAGAAGAAGGTCCCATTTTCCTCTTATACTGAAGATGTTCCAAGAACAGAGAACAAGAATCAAATGGGATTGATAGAAAAACACACACGGTAACACAGATACAGCGAAGAAAAAGGAGCGATAACCATGATCACAAAAGATATGACACTGGCCGACGTCGTCAAGGAGCACCCGAACACGATCGGCTTCCTCAATAACCTCCACCTCGACTACTGCTGCGGCGGTCACGACGCCATCTCCATCGCCGTCCGCGAGAAGGGGCTCGATGTCGAGAAGTTCCTCGCTGACCTCAATGCAGTCGCGGCCCGTCCGACGAAGTCGAAGGACGTGCACGCCGACATCGAGTCGTTCAAGGACCTGACGGTCCTCGAGATGCTCGATGACCTCGAGGCGACGCACCACGTCACGGACCGCCAGCTCATGGCCGAGACGGAGCAGTTGCTCAACAAGATCCTCATCGTCCACTACCCGCACCACGGCGAGATGCTCACGCGCCTCCACCACCTCTATGCAGGCCTCAAGGCAGAGCTCGAGGAGCACTTCGCCAAGGAAGAGCAGCTCGTCTTCCCGCTGATGCGCCAGCATCCGCACCCGGACGAGAAGACGCTCGCCCTCGTGCAGGAGCTCGAGAATGAACACACGGGCGCCGGCGACATCATCAAGGAGATCCAGGAGCTCACGGACAACTTCACGCCGCCGGCTGACGCTTGCCCGACCTTCCGCCGCACCTACACGGTCATGGAAGAGCTCTTCGACGATGTCTTCATCCACATCTTCAAAGAGAACTCCATCGCCTTCCCCGAGTACGCAGAACAGCAGTAAAAGAGTCGCCCGTCCAAAAAGTCCAGCACTGGACTTTTTCGATGGGCGACTCGCATAAAAGGCGCATCGTTTGA
>OLYC01000925.1_pt1 | contig 22053 bp, 19 predicted proteins | sample 1674271 | NCBI WGS metagenome assembly OLYC01 (sample SAMEA103958154, study PRJEB25191) | human gut metagenome
AGCCGTAGGTGGTGCAGGCCTGCTCTGCCATCTTGATGCCGCCGTAGGGCATGAAGGCGCGCTTGAGGGGCTTGTCGGTCTGCAGACCCACGATCTGCTCCAGATCCTTCAGGCTTTCGTCGATATAGCCGGGGCCGTAAGCAGTCAGGCTGCTGACCACTTCGGTCTCCATATCCAGCACGCCGCCCTTGGCGCGCTCGGCCTTCTGCAGCTTCTGCAGGGCACCCCACAGCTTGTCGGTCGCCTCGGTGGGGCCGGCCAGAAAGCTCTCGTCGCCGTCGTAGGGAGTGTAATTCTTCTGGATGAAGTCGCGCACATTGACTTCCTCTTTCCAGATGCGGCCCTCAAAGCCTTCCCACTGTTCAAAATTGATCATTGGAACCTCCTTGCTCCATTCCATGCGTTGGTTAGCATAGCCTAACTATTGAGCCTTTGAAAAGCCGCTCCTTGTTGGCGGCTTTCTGGGGGCGGACTGATCGGAGCAGCTCTGAACAAAAATTTGTCAAAGCGCCTCCTTGGACACACTGCACCCTTGAGAACCGCCCTGCTGCCAAAAAGCAGCGGCGAGATGTGGAGTTGCAGTGCTGCAGGAACTATAATAACAAAGATGCCGGTCAAAAGCAAGAGGAAACTGGTGGATTTTGCACAGCCTTAGCCGGCTGTGTCTGTACAGGGTGCACGAATCGGGCAGAAAAAACTTTACTGCAAAAAAGTTCCGGAAAATTTTCAAATAAGGGTTGACAAGACTAACTGCGTATGGTATTCTGTTCTCGCAACGAGGTTAGATAAACCTAACCACTTGAAACGCGTTGCACCAGAACAGCAGAGGTACCTGCAATGCTTCTGCGCAAAACTCAAGTCTGCTATAGCGGTTAAGCTATATCGGACGTCAGGTTTGTCGTGGCGAGGCCACTCCATCTTGCTTGCGCAAGACCACCTTGTGGCTTAAAAGCATCACTGGGGCTTTCATTGCTGCGCAAACGTCAATTCCTCCATTCCATTCTCTTTTTCAAAAGGAAGCTGCAGCATGGTTTGCTCTGCGGCCTCCGGCGCGGCATTCGGTGTGATTGGTACCGCATCGCGTGCAAAGAAAACAAAAACGGGACGTGCAGCTTGACCACCTGCACGCCCCGATTTTTGTTTTATATAGAAAGGAACGATTTATTCCACGATCTCCGCAAGCGCCTGATACAGCTCTGCGGCCCCGCCGCCGGGGTATTTGACCGAGACAAAGGCATTGTTCAGGATGCACACCCCGTCGGAATAGACGGTAAGCAGCAGCTGATGATTCTCTGCGTCATCGTAATAGCTCACGGTGATGGAATCCACCGGAAATTCGTGGGAGTAGGAGGAATAGTTCTGGCTGAGCCGTCTGACACAGCGCACGCCGGAAAGCACTTCCGAAATGTTCTGATAGATCTCATCCGAACTGGAATAAACCTCGAACTCCATTTCGTTGGAGCTGGCAAAATTCTGCTGGTGCTCCGCCCGGACACTGGCCTGTGTGCTGGCGCTGATCTTTGATGCAAGGTCGATCTTACCGGACGGCAGGATCAGCACCAATACCAGCAGGATCAGCAGAACAATGCCTGCACGGGACAGGATGCTCTTGTTCTTCATAAAGAGTCACGCCTCCTTTGGCGGTGTCCGGGTCAGACGCCGCTGGGCGAGGAAGAAGCCTACGGCGCTGGCGGCAAACACGAAATAATAGCTGGCGATGCGGTAGAGCATGAGCACGCTCATCACCTCACCGGAAGGCAAAAAGCTGCTGTACAGCAGCAGAAAAGCGGTCTCGATGGAGCCCATGCCTGCCACGTTGGGCAGGGCGTTGGAGACGAACAGCATCAGGCTGGTGAGCAGCTGCACCCGCGCAAAACTCAGCGGGGACAGCTGCATGAACCGGATGCACAGCCACGGCAGGCAGAACAGCAAAAACAGCTTGAGCGCCTGCAGGGCAAAGATCTGCACACAGCGGGCCTTGTCGGCCAGCAGCAGGCGGCTCTCGGTGCCCAGTACATCCAGCTGCTCCAGCCAGTCGGCCCGGCGCTGCTGCCATTTTTCGGTCTTGGGCAAAAAGCCCAGTGCCCAGCGGGCCAGATTCTGCACCAGCGGCGACACGCACACCAGCACCAGCGCCACGATCACCAGCGCTACCACAGCATATGCCATGGGCAGATATTTCAGCACGCCGGTGGTGTTGGCGGCCAGCCATTTGTGCTGGAGCAGCAGCATCACGGTGGCGTACAGCAGCACCGTGGTCTTGTGGAATACATATTGCAGGGTCATCAGACCCACGCCGGGGCCGATGGGCAGCCCTGCCTGATGCAGATACCAGGTCTGCACCGGCACGGCACCCGCGCCCAGGGTGACCACGTTGCCAAAGGTGCCGCACCAGGCGTTGTCGATGCCCTGCCGCAGGGTGAAGCCGGGCAGCCGCCCCCGCACGATGACGTAGGAGACGCAGCCCTCCAGCAGCGGGTAGCTGATGCCCAGCGCCAGCACCACCAGCACCTGCCACAGGTTCAGCTGGGCAAGGGCGGCGGTGATCTCAGCCCAGTGATCCCGGAAGATGAGCACGATCACGCAGGTGAGCGCCAGCAGGATCAGCAGAGATAATACGGCCTTTTTGCGGGAAGGCTGAGAGGCGGCAGATTGGTTCATGAGGGCAGGGACTCCTTTCAGACAGGATGAAACTTTTTTAAAAGTATAGCACAGCCGCCGGCCGTCTTTGTGAACGGAAGCCGAATTTTCTTGTGCAATCCGGCCCGGATGATAAAAAAGATGTCCGGAACGGAAAGAAACGGACAAATATTGCGGATTGTTTTGACACACTGCGTGCAAAAACGCCCCGGAAGATCACACGGATTTTCCGGGGCGTTGAATTTAACAAGAATAAAACAAAAAGCTTAGCGGGACTCGGTCAGCTCCCGGATCAGACGGACCAGGGTGGAGACATAGGCTTCGTTGGTGTAGTAGCGCTCGTAGAGCTTGCGGCAGTCGGCCTTCATAGCGGCCAGCTGGTCGGGGTGCTCGATGGCATGGGCCAGCACCTTGGAAAGCTGGACGGGGTCGTCGTTGCGGTACACAAAGCCGTCCACCCCTTCCGTGATGAGCCCGGCGGTGCCGGTGTGCTCCGACACGATGGAGGGCTTGCCGAAGATCAGGCCCTCGGTCACAAAGGTGGGCATAGGGTCATCGCGGGAAGCGCACACAATGCAGGTGCACTGCTCCATCAGCGACTTGATCTCCGGGCGTTCCAGCCGCTTGCGGTAGAACACATTATGAGGGAACTGCTCGGTCAGGGCGTGCACATGGGCGGAGACGTCCCGGTCGGAAGCCTTGCCCACAAAGAGGAAGGAGGCCTTTTCCCGCACCTCCGGCGGCAGCAGGCGGATGGCTTCGCAGTAGATGTCCTGCCCCTTGCGCATCTCCATGGAGCCCACCGTGACAAACAGGGGCCGCCCGCCGGCATAGCTCAGGTCGTAGCGAGGGAAGCTCTCGCGGGCGTAGTCGGGCAGGCCGTAGATCAGCTGCTCCACCTTGAATTTGGGCCGCACCGAGTGCATGGCGGCGGTGGCGTGGGAGCCCACAGCGGCAATGTGCACGTTGTCGGCCAGCTCCTTGGGGATCTTGTGGGTGATGAAGGGATAGCCTGCAAAGGCGTCGTGCAGCCACCACAGCACCGGTACGAAGCCGCCGTTCAGGGTGCTCACGGCAGGGGCTTCCACCACCGTGTTGGCCAGCACAAAGTCTGCGCTGGAAGCCAGCTCCCACAGGGTGGAAGAGGTCACGCAGTCGCGGCGGGTGACCACGGCAGCTCCGGCCTCCAGAAAGAGCGGCAGAGAGCCCTCGTCCGAGGGGCCCAGTACCACTACTTCATAGCCAAGACTGCGCAGCACCGGGATGGCGCTCACCAGCACGATGGGCGCACCGGTCATGGTGAGTTCATGGCTCAGCACCACGGCGCGTTTGCCGGTGGCCGAGAATACGTCCTCGGCGCACAGCTCCCGGCGGAAGTGCAGCAGTGCCTGCGGGACGCAGCGGCAGTTCTGCGCCAGCTGGTTTGCCAGCCGCAGCAGTTCCAGCACATCGTCTTTGCCGCGGGCCGCCGCGCGGCAGCGGTCCAGCAGGGCGCGGGAGAGCAGGGCACAGCGCTGGCCGGGCAGGTGCTGGTCGGTCTGGTACAGGGCACTGCCGCCGTCGTAGCCGAACACGGCATCGCACACCACAAGGTCAGCCCCCTGCTGCAAGGCGGCTGCAAAATAGGTGAGGGCGGTGGAGGTGCACTCCACATCCTCGCTCACCAGCAGCACACCGTTCACGGAGGGGGTCAGCTCACCTTCCAGCCGGTCCACCAGCCGGAACTTGCGGTGCAGCTGCTCGGCCAGCGAGAGGGTCAGGGCATTGCGGCGGCCCGGGGCGTACACCAGCAGATAGGTGCTCTGGGTGTCGGTATAGGTCTGTTCCCGCAGCTGGCGGCGCTGCAGGGGGCTGTAACTGCTGTACATGTACGAACCCCCTTCAATGCCGGTGGAACAGGCCCAGCAGCTTGCGCAGCGGTGCCGTGAGCTTCCAGCTGCTGCTGGCCAGCACGTTTTCCAGCGAGGCTTCGTAGGCGGCCCGGCTGTTCTGCAGGTCGGTCAGATGCTGCTGCTGTTCTGCCAGCTGCTTGCGCAGCTGCTGGATCTCAGCGTTTGCCTCCAGCAGCTGTTCGGTGCCCTGACGGGACACGGCCTCGGTCTCTTCCTTGAGCACGGTCAGCGCCCGCAGCAGGGCCTTGCCAGGCTGCTCATGCAGGTAGCGGCCCAGGGGATAGTAGCGATATTTCACCGCAAACCGCAGCCCGGCAGGAAAGCCTACGGCACTTTCCACTGTCAGGTTGGGGTCAATGTTCATGAACAGCATGGTGCCCTCCTGCAGGGCGTTGCCGTTGAGGATGTGGTAGCTGAGCCGCTCGTCTGAGAGGGAAAAATCGGTGATGCAGCAGGCAAATTCACCGGGATCCAGCCGCAGAGCCCTGGCCTCCACGGGCAACTCGAACACAGCCGACACTTCGTGGGTCAGCTCGTCGTAGGAGTCGGGGGCAACGGTCAGGCACTCATGGGGCGAAAAACCGGAGCCGGAGTCGTAGAACAGCTGGGGCAGAAGCAGAGCGCCCTGCTCGGTGTCGGCACCCTGCGAGGCCAGCACGGCCTCATATTTCAGCACCTGCTGCTCCAGCTCCAGGCACCGCTGTGCCAGCCGGGAAACGCCTTCGTCCGACAGCCGGAGCTGCTGTTCCAGTTCGGCCACGCGGCTGCCTGCCGCGTCCAGGGTCTGGGGGGCATCGTTGTTCATAACCGGATTCTCCTCTTGTTTTATAGGATACGGCTGCACCGCAGCAGCCGGGGAAATCAATGCTGCGAAAGCGCGGGGGTGCGCCGCTGGGCCTGCCGCCGAGCGGCTGAGGCTTTGACGATCCAGCTGCGCCGCAGGTTCAGCAGGGCGCACACCAGCCCGATGGAGGTAAACGCGATCACGTTCTGCAGCAGCATACCCCGCAGCGGGTGGTCTGTAAAGTGAGCCGCGAACAGATACCACGGAATGGCGATAAGCTCCACCGTGTGGATGCAGAAGATGTTCAGCGAGTTGCGGCCGATGGCCTGCAGGCCCTGTGCGATGGGGCCGGTGAAGCGGTTGAGCCGCATGAACAGGCGGATGAACAAAAAGCCGGTGGCGGCATCCAGCAGGATGCTCAGCGGGCCGAGGGTCCACTCGCCCATGGAGATGCAGTCGGTGCTCTGGGCAAGCAGAGCTCCCACAGCGGTCAGAGCTGTGCCGCCCAGCAGGATGTACAGGGTGCGGCGGGGCAGGGGCTTGTCCAGCCAGCGGTTCTTCTTGGCCAGATAGCCGATGTAAAGGTAGGGCACGATCACGGCCCCCTGCGAAAGGCTGAAGGGCAGCTCCCACACCAGTGTGGTGCCCCAGCCCAGCAGCATGATGCCGAGCACAGCCCAGTGTGTGTATTTCTCCGGGAAGATATTCAGGATGGCGTCCAGCAGCACCCAGCCGATCAGCAGCGAGAGCAGATACCACATGGGGCCGGTGGAAAAGAACTGCTGCCCGGCATAAGTAGTGGTGTGGGGCAGCCCCAGCAGAAAGCCGCCGGCCACCTTGAGGGTCTCGGTGACGCTGCTGGGGAAGTAATGGAACGCCATGTAGTGGCACAGCAGATGCAAGAGCGAAGTGCACGCCGCCGTGATGCAGTAGGGCTTGAGCAGCGCTCTGAGCTGCTGCTGGATGCACTTGCCGATGGAGCGCTTGCGGAAACCGTAGCCGCTGGCAATGAAAAAGGCCGCCATCAGGGCCTCACGATAGATGAACGGGAAAAACGCCGTGAGCGACAGCCCGCCGGAGATCTGCATGGGGTAGAGTTCGGCGGTGTGGGCCAGCACGATGGTGATCATGCCCACGCCCTTGAGCATGTCGAACATGCCGATGGAGTTGACGGTGCTGGGTCTGGTGCCTTCCATGAAAAGGGTCCTTCCTTGCGCCGTCCGGAAACATGTGACCAACAGGCGCATACAGTAAAAAATGATCCATTTATAAGGATATAAGGCTAGTATAATGCTTTTTGTGCACACTGTCAATTTTGAATTGCCCACCGCCGGGTGGCAATTGTTGTCTTTACCGATAAAAAAGCCCGGCAGAAGGGCTGAATTTCTGGGCAGACGGCACAGGCTGCCGGATGGAAAAAACAAGATGTGCAAGATTTAATTGCCAAAAATGGAAATTAAATCTTGCAAAGGTATTGCATTGCCAATGGCGGTATTGTATACTGAACACAATCGAAAAAGCGGCCCGGCCCCGGGTGGGCCCGGCTGCAGGAATGTAAAAAACAGTGACGTGGAGGCTAACATGGTTCATTCGCTGTATCAGTCTCTGAACAATCTGGAAACGATCTACGCAGACCGGATTGGTATCCGCTATTATGATGAGGCCAAGGGCGGCGTGGTGGAGGTGCCCTTCCGGCAGTACGCTGCAGACCTGCGGCGGTTCGTGGCATTTTTACGCAGCCGCACCCCGAACCCCCTGGGGCAGCGGGTGGCCATCCTGGCCCGCAACAGCTACCACTATGTGATGTGCATGTACGGCGCAGTGCTGGCCGGAGCTGTGGCAGTGCCCCTGAACACCGGCAAGAACTGGGACGAGATCCGCTACGAGCTGGATCTGGTGGAGCCGATGTGCGTGCTCCATGACGGCGAGTACATGAGCCGGGAGCCGGCCCTGGGCCAGGCGTACGGGGACCGTCTGGTGCCTATGGACGCCTTTACTGCCTTTGAGCCTGCCATGGACATCACCGAGGTGCCGGACCTCAGCGCACTGGCCTTTATCATGTTCACCTCCGGCACCACCGGCCGCAGCAAGGGCGTTATGCTGTCCCAGAAGAACCTGTTCACCGCCATGCCTGCCTTCCTGACCCCCTTTGAGGATGTGCGGAGCCAGACCGGCTGGAACACCGACGCGTTCAGCTCTCTGTCCTGCCTGCCCATGTTCCACATTTCGGCCATGACCAGCCTGGTGTCCTGGAGCATCACCGGCCACTGCGTGAACCTGTGCAACGACCTGAAATATTTCTACCGGGACCTGGGGGCCATGCGGAGCGACGTGATGGCTGTGGTGCCGGTGCTGCTGAAGAGCATTTATCATGATGTGATGAAGGGCAAACGGGAGCGTCTGAACGGCCTGCGTATGCTGACCTGCGGCGCAGCGATGTTCGACCCTGCCATGCTCCAGGACCTGATGGACCGGGGCTTCTTCATCGCTCAGATGTACGGCCTTACCGAGACCTGCGGGGACGGCGCCTGGAACTCCTCCCAGGAGGAAAAGTACCTGACCAGCGTGGGCCATGTGGACGACAGCTGCCAGTACAAGCTGGAGGACGGGGAACTGTGCATGCGTGGCGACCCGGTGATGCTGGGCTACTACAAGGACCCGGAGGCCACCGCCGAGGTGCTGGACGCCGAGGGCTGGTTCCACACCGGCGACATTGCCCGGGTGGAGCCGGACGGCTATATGTACCTGACCGGCCGCAAAAAGAACGTGATCATCCTGGGCAGCGGCGAGAATGTGAGCCCCGAGGAGCTGGAAAAGCTGCTGGCTCCCTGCGCTACCATCCGGGAGTGTATGGTCTGCGAGCGGAATCAGCGCATCTGCGCCGTGGTCTGCTGCGAGGCGGACCAGCAGGACGCTGTGCGGGATTTTGTTACCAAGGTGAACCGCACCCTGCCCCTGTACAAGCACATGATGGTGGAGTTCTCGGCCCAGCCCCTGCCCCGCAACGCTGCTGGCAAGCTGCTGCGGTCCTAAATCTTAGCGGAAAAAGCCGGTCTCATGGTGGGAAAGTTCCCACAAGGCGTTATGGCCGTGAGACTGGCTCTTTTGAAGAATAGAGAGGGAAACGATAATGGAACTACATAAACCGAAAAATCTGTATGAGCTGCTGACGCTGAACATGGAGCAGCGATTTGCGAACCGGGTGGCCTTCCGCTGGTACGACGCCGACCAGGATGTGGTGGTGGAAAAGCACTTCGGGGAGTATGCGCAGGACATCCGCCGCGCGGTGAACTACTACCTGAGCACCATCCCGGACATTCAGGGCAAGCGGGTGTGCGTGTGGAGCAACAACAGCTACCACTACGCCGTGAACTGCTACGGTGTCATGATGGCGGGCGGCGTCATCGTGCCCATGAACCAGCGCAAGAGCTGGGATGAGCTGCACCGGGAGCTGGAGCTGGTGGAGCCTTCCGCCATCCTGACCGACGGCGATGACTACGGCTGCAACGAGGAGATGCAGGCGGCTTACGGCAGCCTGCTGCGCCCCATGGATGCCTACAAGGCTTACGAGCCTGCAGAGCTTGTGAACCGCATCCAGCCCGAGGAGCTGATGGTGCTGATGTTCACCTCCGGCACCACTGGCCGCAGCAAGGGCGTCATGCTCTGCGAGCGGAACTTCTTTGCGGTGATGCCCCACCATGTACGGGTGGGGCAGCGGTTCTGCCAGCTGAAAAATGACCCGGACCTGCTGGTCAGCCACATGACCCTGCTGCCCATGTTCCACCTGGGTGCCTTTGGCTGCCTGTTCACCTGGGCCTGGATGGGCTGGGCCCAGAACCTGGGCAGCCTGCGGTCCTTCTATAAGGACCTGAAGCGGATGCCCAGCCAGGCCATGGCCGCCGTGCCGGTGCTGGTGCAGTCCATCCATCACGATCTGATGACCGGCAAGCAGGACAAGCTGGGGGATCTGTGGGCTCTGAACTGTATGTCTGCGATGTTTGACCCCCAGACCCTGATGGACCTCCACGACCACGGCATGGTGATCTCCCAGCTCTACGGCAGCACCGAGACCACCGGCGGCGGCCTCATCAACTTTGCGGAGGATGCCAAGCACATCGGCTCCATCGGCAAGGACGACGGCCACTGCGAGATCAAGCTGGACAACGGCGAGCTGTGTATGCGGGGCGGCGATGTGATGCTGGGCTACTATAAGGATCCGGAGGGCACCGCCGAAGTCATCGACGCCGACGGCTGGTTCCACACCGGCGACCTGGCCCGGGTAGACGAGGATGGCTACTACTTCCTCACCGGCCGCAAAAAGAACGTGATCATTCTGGACAGCGGCGAGAACGTCAGCCCTGAAGAGCTGGAGGGCCTGCTGGAAAAATGCCCTGCCGTGAAGGAATGCCTGGTAAAGGAAAAGGGCAAAAAGATCTGCGCTGTGGTCTGCTGCGAGGAGGCCGACCAGCAGACGGTGCGGGACTTTATCACCGAAACCAACCGCACCCTGCCCCTGTACAAGCGCATGAGCGCAGTGGAATTCTCCGCCCAGCCCTTGCCCCGCAACGCCATGGGCAAGCTGATGCGCTGAGGCCTGCAGCCCTGATTTTGCGGTTTGCGCCGCATACTCTGCAAAAAAACTGGGCAAACCCATAGGGGTTGTGCTATACTGAGGGCAGAACCGTGCTGATCCTGATCGGCACACCCAAAATCCGTCACGGAAAGGAAGAACATTTCTTATGGAACGAGCAGAAATCATGTCCCAGATCCTGGCCATCCTGGAGGATGTGGCAGAGATCGCGCCGGAGGATGTCAACGAGAACAGCGTCCTGATGGATGATCTGGATCTGTCCTCGATGGAGATCCTGACCATCGTGGCCGACCTGGAAGAGACTTTCGGCCTGCGCATCCCGGAAAAGGAGCTGCGCAACTTTGTCACCATCAGTGACCTGGCCGATTATCTGGTAGCCAATGCCGGGTGAGCCGATGGAAGCAGCACAGCGTTCGGCGGAGTATGTCTTTCAGGGCATCATGTACTATTTCCGCCGGGAAAAAGTGTGCCCCCGGTATCAGTTCACCCTGAAGGACCCGGTGGATCCGGCCCTGCTGCAACAAGCGCTGGATGCCGCGCTGGAAGCTGCACCCTATTACCGGGTGCGGCTGGTGTGGGAGAAGCGCAAAGCCTTTCTGGAACCGAACTCGGAGCCCTGCCTTGTCTACCCGGACAGCGTGATGCGGGAGATGCCGGAGCAGACGAACGGCTACTTCTTTGCCGTGCACTGTGCACAGAATACCGTGTACTTCGACTGGTTCCACTTCATCGCGGACGGCCACGGGGTATCGCCCTTCCTCACCCGCATCCTGGAGCTGTACTGTAACCTGCGCTACGGTACCGCCTTTGCAAACCCGCCCATCCCCTGCAGCCCGGCCTACGACATCGCAAAGCTGGTGGAGCAGTACCCGCTGCAGGTCATGGACGAGACTACGATGCAGCGGGAGGTGGTGGAAACCTGCGAGGAGTCCATGCACCGCATCCGAATCCGGTTCGCCAAAAAGGATCTGGTGGCCAAAGGCGTGCAGAACGGCGTCAAGCCCTTCTGCGCCCTCATGGGCCTGCTGTGCATCGCGCTGGGAGAGTATCTGGGCAAGGACACCATCCAGTATTCCTATTCCGCCGACACGCGGGACGCTGTAAACGTGCCGGATGCCCTTTACAACTGCGTATGCTCCTTCCAGGGTGGGGTGGACCTGCCCCAGGGGGTGCGGCTGGAGCAGTTCGTGCAGGAGATGGACGCCGCCGTCAAGGCCAGCCTGACCCCGGAGCGGAAACGCCGCCGGATGGCTGACCAGATGGGCTGGGTCTACAAGGTGGACCAGCAAAAGGCCCCTCTGCGGATCAAGCAGCGGGTGTTCCAGATGGGCGAGTACATCAGCGGCATCCCGGCGGATTTCTGGTTCAGCTATCTGGGCAACCCCCTCATGCCGGCAACGCCGGAGCTGGAGCAGTACACCACCGATTTTGGCGTGTGGGTGCCGCCGGAGGGCGGCTCCCTGTGCGTGGAAGCCTCCACCCTGAACGGCATCATCACCCTGTGCATCGAGAACAAGGTGCCGAAGGCCGGCCTGCCTGGCATCCTGCGCCGGGCGCTGGAAGCCGAGGGAATCCCGGTGCTGGAAGCCCAGGCACTGGACGAAGTATAAACAAAAGGCAAAAGCAGCCTTACCGGAACCATTCCGGGAAGGCTGCTTTTTTGCGTCTTATTCGGTCCGGGCCGGGCGGGTGGTCACCTCGCCGCAGCGTAATGCCTGCGGGCGGCCGTTCTCCCGCTGCACCACCAGCCGCCCTTCCTCGTCGATGGCAAGGGCCTTTGCGGCGTAGGTCTCGGTGCCGGTGCACACGGTGACCCAGTGCCCGGGCACAAAGCAGCGGGCGCGGTACTCGTCCAGACAGTCAAAGGCGGGGCAGAGGGCCAGCAGCTGCCGGGCGATGGCCCCGGCCAGCGCGGCCCGGCTCACAGGGGCAGGGCCGCCCGGATAGAGACTGCCGGCCTTTTCGGCCAGCTCCGGGGGCCAGTCGGCGGCGGTGGCGGTCAGGTTCAGGCCGATGCCCACCACCAGCCACTCCAGACGCCCGCTCTCCAGGTCGGTGCCGGCTTCGGTGAGGATGCCGCACACCTTTTTGCCCTGATAATACAGGTCGTTGACCCACTTGATGCCCAGTTCCAGCCCGCACAGCTCCTGTACCGCCCGGCACACCGCCACGGCGGCCCCGATGGTGGCCGTCTGGGCGCTGGCCGCCGGGACCGCCGGGCGCAGCAGTACCGAGAGGTACACGCCCTTCCCGGACGGGCTTTCAAATACACGGCCCAACCGTCCCCGGCCGGCGCTCTGGTGGGCTGTGAGCACCAGCGTGCCGTGGGGCGCACCGTCCAGCGCCAGCAGCTTGGCCGTCCGGTTGGAGCTTTCCAGCGTGTCGTACACCTGCACCGGGGCGGGGTAGGGGCCCACGGCCTCGGCACAGAAGGAATCGCCGCCCAGCAGCCGATACCCCCGGCGGGAGACGGCTTCCAGTGCGTAACCCTGTGCGGTGAGGGCGGCGGCCGCCTTGTGGACGGCGGCGCGGCTCACGCCCAGCCGTCCGGCCAGCTGCTGGCCGGAGATATAGGCACCCCCGGCGGCACTCAGTGCCTGCAGAAGGGCCTGACGGGTGGTAGAAGGCATGGCGGTAAGGCTCCTTTCGTGCTATACTATAACCACATTGTAGCATGGAACGGGCAAAACACAATGTTTTTGAAAAAAATCTGCGGTTTGTGCAGGGAATGCGGCGGCTGTCTCGTTTGAATCAACAGAAGGGCCGTGCAGAGCACCGCCCTCCACAGCCGGAAAGGAGGATGAGCAGGTCGTTGACAACACTGGAATTCAGCGCGATGGTGCAACAATATCAGTCTCTGGTCTACACGGTCTGTCATCAGCTGGTGCCGGACGTGGGGGATGCGCAGGATCTGACCCAGGAGACCTTTCTGGCGGCATGGCGGGCCATCGACCGCTGTCCGCCCGGCTTTGAAAAGCAATGGCTGGCCCGCATTGCGGCCAACAAAGCCAAGGATTACTTACGCAGCGCATGGGTGCGCCGGGTGAACACGCCGGGCGACGAGGTGCTGGCGCTGGAGGGGGCACCACCCGGCCTGGAGCCGGAACAGCAGGTGCTGGACACGCTGGGAGCGGAAGAACTCACCCGCATGATCCTGGACCTGCGGGAGCCCTACAAGACACCCTGTCGTCTGGTGCTGCTGGAACAGCACACCATGGCCGAGGCGGCACGTCTGTGCGGCCGCCCGGAAAAAACCGTGAACGCGCAGATCTACCGGGCCAAAAAGATGCTGGTACAGCAGATCCGGGAACAACAGGAAGGGAGGAGCGTACATGGAACTGTTTGATCAGAACGGATGCCTGACCGAGGAAGGGCTGCACGCCGTCATCGGCGGGCAGCTGGACGAGCTGGGCAGGCTGGAAGCCGCCGAGCACCTGTCCTACTGCGACAAGTGCATGGACCGGTACACAGCCCTGCTCACCGCCGATGTGTTGGAAGAGCCGCCGCGCTCCGCCCGCGGGGCGGTGATGACCGCAGTTTTTGTGCAGCTGATGCAGAACACCTGGGGCCGGGCCGCCGTAGCCGCTGTGGCGGCGGTGCTGGCGCTGACCATGTGGCGCACCGGCACCCTGGAACAGATCCTGTCCACCGGCGAAACGGTGCGCAGCTGGCTGCCCGAAACCACCCAGACCACGGAGCCGGAACAGCTGGGCAAGCCGGTGCAGGATAAAGAGCCTGCGCCCACCCTGTCCCAGAAGCTGACCGGCACGCTGGACAGCCTGCTGTTCGGCAAAAATGAATCTGCGGCAGAGCCTGAAGCTGCCGTTTCCAACCAGAAGAAATGAGGGAATCGACTATGAAGAAAAACGGAATCCTGACCCTGCTGTTTGCCTGCATCCCCGGCGCGGGCCAGATGTATCAGGGCTATATGAAGCGGGGGCTCTCGCTCATCACCATGTTCTGCCTGTTTATTATCGTAGGCAGCGCCACGGGGCTGGATGCGCTGGTAGTCGGCTGCATCGTGGTGTATATGTACAGCTTTTTCGATACCTTCAACCTCCGCGCCCAGATCATCGCGGAGAATGCCCCGGCAGACGACTATCTGGTGCACATCAACTGGAAAGACAAGCGGATGCAGGACTTCATGATGGACAGCCACAAGCTGCTGGGCTGGGGCCTCATTGCCCTGGGCGGCCTAGTGGCCTACGAGAACGTCATCATGCGGGTGTTCGGCGATGTGATGTGGCGCTGGGGCCAGAACAACCCTGTGTTCCGCGCCTTCTATCTGATGCTGGATGAGCTGCCCCAGATCGTGACCTGCGTGGCCCTCATCGTCTGCGGCCTGTGGCTGGTGCGCGGCCCCAAGGGCAAAAAGGTGCACCGCAAAAAGGCAGAGGAACCGGAGGACGAGGACTTCCGCGAGTACACCGCAGCCGAAGCCGATGCACCGGAAGCCCCGGAGGAAACCGCAGACTTTGCCATGCCGAAGCTCAGCGCTCTGCTGGGCGACCCGGTGACCCCGGAGGACCCCGAAGAGCCGGAACAGCCGGAGAATGCGGAGGGCGACGATGGACGAACCGAATAAGACGGCAGCGACGGAGCCGGAAACCCGGCCGGAAGCTGCAAAGCTGCAGGACGCCCCCCGCCGCCGGGTGGGCAGCCTGACGCTGGGCGCCTGCCTGATTGCAGCGGGCATCTTCTTCCTGTGTTATTACTTTGTGCCGGGCTTTGACTGGCAGCTGGTGGTGCGCATCGCCCCGGCGGCAGCCCTGGTGCTGCTGGGATGTGAGGTGCTGTTCTTCGCCGCCCGGCCGGGCCGCTGGAAGTACGATTTTGTCTCGGTGCTGGTCTGTCTGGTGCTCATCGCAGTTTGTATGTGCCTGAGCTTTCTGCCCATGGTGTGGAGCGAGATCGACCCTGCCCGCGGACAGAACGAGATGAAGCTGAGCAAGGCGTACACCGCGCAGGTGTATGAGGCCCTTCGGAAGGAAAACCCGGACCTCCGCCTGCGGGATGTGTACACCGACCTGTATCTTTACTCCAACGATGTGAATGCCCTGCAGGAGATGCAGCCGGGTGATGGACACCTGAGCCTGACCGTGATGCTGTATGGCCCCTACGACAGCACCGGAGCCTTTGCGCAGGACTGCCGCAGCGTGGCCGGTACGGTGCGGGCTGGCACCCTGCAGCCGGATGAACTGCGCATCGTGTGGTCGCCGGACAACGACCCGGGCCAGAGCCTGGATTCCGGTACCCTGCAGCGTGTGGAACAGTACACGCTGGAACTGGACGGCACGGTGCAGCTGGACTGGACCGCGGATGAGATGGAACGGCAGGTCGAAGTGCAGTATCTGCTGGACGAAGAAAATGAGCCGGAAGAGGACACTGCGCCCGGCGAAGAGGCCGAGCCAGAGGCGGCTGTATAAAAACTGAAAAAGCGCCCGCTGCGGAGTTTTCCACAGCGGGCGCTTTACTTGTTGAAAAAGAGCTTACAGCTTCTTGCCGGTGAGCAGCTCGTAGGCCTCCAGATACTTGGCGATGGTCTTGTCGATCACGTCCTGGGGCAGGTCGTAGTTGCTGTCCGGATGGGCCTTCAGCCAGTCACGGACGAACTGCTTGTCGAAAGAGGGCTGGCCGTGGCCCGGCTCATAGCCCTCCAGCGGCCAGAAGCGGGAGGAATCCGGGGTGAGCATCTCGTCGCCCAGCACCACGTTGCCGTTCTCATCCAGACCAAACTCAAACTTGGTGTCGGCAATGATGATGCCGCGGGAGAGTGCATACTCAGCACACTTCTTGTACAGGGCAATGGTGTAGTCGCGCAGCTTGGTGGCGTACTCCTCGCCGTGGCCGGGGAACTGCTTTTCCAGCACCTCGATGCTCTTTTCGTAGGAGATGTTCTCGTCGTGGTCGCCGATCTCGGCCTTGGTGGAGGGAGTGTAGATGGGCTCGGGCAGCTTGTCGGATTCCTTCAGGCCCTCGGGCAGCTGGATGCCGCACACCTTGCCGGTCTTCTGGTAGCTGGCCCAGCCGCTGCCGGTGATGTAGCCGCGCACGATGCACTCAATGGGCAGCATGGTCAGCTTGCGGCACATCATGCTGTTGCCGTCGAACTGCGGCTGCTGGAAAAATTCAGGCATATCCTTCACGTCCACGCTCAGCATATGGTTGGGCAGCAGATCGCGGGTGTAATCGAACCAGAATTTGCTCATCTGGGTCAGAACAGTGCCCTTTTTGGTGACCTTGTTTTTCAGGATGACATCAAACGCGGAAATGCGGTCGGTAGCAACCATGATGAGGCTGTCACCGTTATCATAGATCTCACGGACCTTGCCTTCTTTAATGGGCTTGAACTCAGTCATAATCAAACACTCCATTTTCCAATGCCGAAAAAGCGGCGGTGTATCTTACCTGATTATTGTACCATGTCTGCGGACAGTTTGAAAGAAACAGAATGAAAGGAAAATCAGGCCGTTTTTGCATTTTTCTCGTGAAAAATGTACGAAAAATAGAATCAAAATTCGGCGATTTGACGATAAAAGTCGTACTTTCACAACAATGAAGCACCTTTTTGTAAAATGTAGGCATGGACATTCCGGCGATTGTGCGGTATCTTATAATCAACAAATTAGAATAGGGAGGGTTTACATATGGGCAGTTTTCCCAAAGATTTTCTGTGGGGCGGTGCCACCGCTGCCAACCAGTGCGAGGGCGCATGGCAGGCAGGCGGCAAGGGCCTTGCCACCGTGGATGTGACCCCGTTTGGCCCGGACCGCTTCCCGGTGGCGCTGGGTCGGCTGGAAATGCTGGAGTGTGACGACAAGCACTATTATCCCAGCCATGAAGCCATTGACCTGTATCACCATTATAAAGAGGACATCGCCCTCTTTGCCGAGATGGGTTTCAAGTGCTTCCGGCTGTCCATCGCATGGACCCGCATCCTGCCGAACGGCGACGATGCCCAGCCCAATGAAGAGGGCTTGAAGTTCTATGAGGATGTGTTTGATGAGTGCCACAAATACGGCATTGAACCGCTTGTGACCATCTGCCACTTCGATACCCCCATTGCCCTCATAAAAAAGTATGGCGGCTGGAAAGACCGCCGCATGGTGGATGCCTATGTGCACTACTGTGAAGTGCTGTTTGACCGCTACAAGGGGAAGGTGAAATACTGGCTCACCTTCAACGAGATCAACATGCTGCTGCATCTGCCCTTTACCGGCGCGGGGCTAGTGTTCTATCCGGGCGAGAATGTGCAGCAGGTGGAGTATCAGGCGGCACATCATGAGCTGGTGGCCAGCGCAAAGGCGGTCAAGCTGGCCCATGAAAAGATGCCCGGTGCCATGGTGGGCTGTATGCTGGCGGCAGGCCAGTATTACCCGCGCACCTGTGCACCGGAGGATATCCGTGCCGCACAGGAAGCGGACCGCGACAACTACTTCTTTACCGATGTGCAGGCCCGCGGTGCCTACCCGGTGTGGGCAAAAAAGCGGATGGAGAAGGCCGGCATCACCCTGCACACCGAGCCGGGCGATGAGCAGGTCCTGAAAGAAGGCACCGTGGATTTTGTCTCCTTCAGCTACTATTCCAGCCGCTGCATCACCACAGATCAGGAGATCCTGGCAGAAGAAAAGGCCGACGGCAATGCGGTGCTGGAAGCCGTGAAGAACCCGTACCTCAAGGCCAGCGAGTGGGGCTGGGCCATCGACCCGGTGGGCCTGCGCGTGACCCTGAACACCATCTACGACCGGTACGAAAAGCCCATGTTCATTGTGGAGAACGGCCTTGGCGCGGTGGATACCGTGGAAGCGGACGGCTCCATCCACGACAGCTACCGCATCGATTATCTGCGCGCCCACATCGAGCAGATGGAAAAGGCCGTCAACGAGGACGGCCTGCCGCTGATGGGCTACACCACATGGGGTCCTATCGACCTTGTGAGCGCATCCACCGGTGAGATGAAAAAGCGCTACGGCTTTATCTATGTGGATAAGGACAACGACGGCAACGGCACACTGGCCCGCAGCCGCAAGGACAGCTTCTACTGGTACAAAAAGGTCATTGCTTCAAACGGCACCGACCTTGCCTGAAATTTGCGAAAAAATAAATTTGTGAGAAAGAATTGGAATTTATGACACCTGAGATCATTGCACACCGCGGCGCGTCCTATCTTGCGCCGGAAAATACCCTTTCTGCGTTCCGCAAGGCGATGGAGATCGGCGCGGACGGCGTGGAAATGGACGTACAGCAGACCAGCGATAAAAAGCTGGTGATCCACCACGATTTTGTCATTGACTGGCACACCGATATGCGTGGCCAGATCTACGACATGACCGAGGGCGAGCTGAAGGCGCTGGACTTTGGCAGCTGGAAGGATGTGAACTATCAGAACGAGAGGATCGCTACCCTGCAGGAGGCACTGGCTCTGTGCAGGGAAATGGAAGGTACCATCGTTCAGCTGGAAATGAAGGCCACCATCGATGACGACCCGGATTTTGTCCCCCGCGTGATCGAGGAGGTGCGTGCAGCAAACATTACCGACCGGCTGGTGGTGATCTCGTTCAACCACGACCTGCTGCGGCAGGCAAAGCAGCTGATGCCGGAGCTGAAGGTGGGCGTGCTGGTCTACGGTGCGGTGGAGACCATGGCGCTGCCCACTAGCACATGGGAAATGCTTGGCCTGCAGAACGGGCTGGAAGAGGATGATTTTCCACAGCTGCCGCCGCTGTCGGTGGAAAATGTGGATGACGAAAACTGCAGCTGGGCCCTGCGCTGGATGGGCAATCAGATCAGTATGCTGCAGGCGAACTTTCCGGGCAAGAGTCTGGTAGAGGTAGCCCAGCGCCTGCTGGAACAGCGGGACCCGGTAAAGTATGTGCAGACGCTGGACTTCAAGCCGGACTGGGTGAGCTGTGAATATCACACCGCTTACCAGCAGCCCAGCATGGTGCAGAAGCTGCATGATCTGGGCATCAAGGCGGCATACTGGACGGTGGACGGGGAACAGGCCGTGAAAGACCTTTGGCCCCTGCAGCCGGATGCCATCGTCACAAACCGCCCGGACCGCGTGCGGGAATGGATCTCTGAACTGGAAATGACAGAATAAAGGGCAGAAGCTGCATCCCTTCGGTGCGGCCTGATTCCCCAAGCAACATCTGAAAAGCAAACAGCGGACAGCCTGCAGGCCGTCCGCTGTTGTGCTATGCAAAAGATGTTATAAAATATATCCGAGGCTCCGCAGCACGAACAGCCAGAAGGTCAGGCTGAAGGCGCTGAACAGGGTGGTGGTAACGCACACGCTGCCGGTAAGCACACCTTCGTGGCCCATCTGCTTTGCCATAACGTAGCACGCCGGGGTGGTGATGCTGCCCAGCATCACCAGCAGGGCCACCAGCTTTTCGTCTGTAAAGCCAAGGTGCACCGCCAGCGGCAGGAACAGCGCAGGCAGCACCATCAGCTTGACCACAGTAGCCACAGCGGTAGGCTTGAGGTATCCCAGAGCTTTTTGGCCCTTGAAGCCTGCACCAATGGCAAGCAGGGCCAGAGGGCTGGTCAGACCGGCCACATTGGAAAGGGCCTTATCCAGCATGGCAGGCATGGAAATGTGCAGCATGCTCCACGCAAAGCCCGCTGCAATGCCCAGAAGGATGGGGTTCGTCAGGATGCCTTTCACACTCTTTTTGAGCTTTTCAGCCATATTGCCGGTCTGAGCCTGCGCAGTGGGCGCTTCCAGCATCAAAATGACCACTGCCATGATGTTATACAGCGGCACACTGCCAAGGATCATCAGGCTGGACATGCTGGCATCGCCGTAGATGCTCTGCAGAAAAGCCGAGCCGAGGATGGCAGCCGACGAGCGGTAACACACCTGAACGAACTCGCCCACAAGGCCGGTGCCCTTTAAAAACAGCTTTGCCAGCGCCCAGATCACAAGGATGCACGCCAGTGTGACCGCAAAGCAGAACAGCACATACCGACCATCGAAGGTGGCGCGGACATCGTTTTTGCCAAGGTCGCGGAACAGCTGCACCGGCAGTGCCACATAAAACACGAACTTGTTGGCCCCGGCCACAAACGCATCGCTCAGAAAACCGGTGCGGTGCAGCACATAGCCCAGCAGCATGATAAAGAACAGCGGCATGGTGCTGTTCATGCTGAACAGAAGATTTTCCAGCATGGCTCACACCCCGCCATGACGGCGCTGCTCTGCCGCCAGCTCCTGCTGCAGGGCAGCTTTGCGGTGGTCCAGCAGCAGGTCTTTGTTGTACTTGAAGTAGCGCTCGCAGCCGTTCTCGGTGAGGAAGGCGTGGGACACCGGGTCCACCGTCAGCTCGGTGACGAACACCACCATCTCCTGGCTTTCGGCAAAGGCCTGCTCCATAAAGTCGAAAGCGGCTTCCAGCGCGGCGCTGGCGGTCTGCTGGGCCTTTTCGCGCTCATCGGCAAGGGACTGGAACTGCCCGCGCAGCAGGTCGAAGGCTTCCTGTGTACCGGCGGCGTTGGCACGGCGCAGTTCGCCTTCCCAGCCGCGCAGCACGGCCAGCACCTGCAGGCGGGTGGTCAGAGCATCTTTGCTCAGCAGCCCGGCGGCACGCTTTTGCTGTGTTTCGGTGTCGTGATCCATGATCTGCTGGTGGAACATTTCTGCCGAGCCGTCCGGGATATCCTCCGGAACGGTGGCAAGGGCTTTTTTGGTTTCCCGCAGAAAGGCATAGCAGCTGTCGGCCACTGCATCTGCCTGACGGGAGGCCGTGAACCGGGTGCCGAGGCCTGCAAGGATCAGGCTGACCAGCGAAAGCCGCTCGTCGAAGGGGGCCTGCAGCAACCGTGCGAACACGGCGGGCTTTGCCTGTCCGGCCAAAATCTCCTCTACGCCGTAGTCGTCGCGGTACTTATAGTAAAGGTCGAGGTAGGCGGAGAAGTCCTCTGCGATCTTCGGGTGCTGGATGTACTCGCGGATCAGGTCTTCATCGGCCTGCAGACCCAGTGTTTCGTAGGTGTCCAGCAGATTGGAAAGATCCTCCCAGCCGCGGGCGGTCACGAACTGGGTGCCGTCCACATCGGCGTTGATCTGGTAGAAGTTCTGCGGGTGCAGCTCCAGATAGCTCAAAATGGCGCTGTGGATGTGGGCAGCGCGGGCATAGTCCTTCCACACGGGCAGGTCCGGCTCAATGTCCATGCGGCGCACGCGGTCCAGCGTAACGATATCAAAGTCGCGCACAGATTTGTTATATTCCGGTGGGTTGCCTGCCGCCACGATCACCCAGCCCGCAGGCACGGCCTGATTGCCAAAGGTCTTGCATTGCAAAAATTGCAGCATGGTGGGGGCCAGCGTTTCCGACACACAGTTGATCTCGTCGATGAACAGGATGCCCTCCGAAAGGCCGGTGGCCTCCATTTTGGCGTAGATGCTGGCGATGATCTCGCTCATGGTGTACTCGGTCACCGAAACGTCCTTGTCGCCGTAGTGGCGCTGCCGGATAAAGGGCAGGCCCACGGCGCTCTGGCGGGTGTGGTGGGTGATGGTATAGGCCACCAGTGCCACCCCGCACTCCCGGGCTACCTGCTCCATCACCTGGGTCTTACCGATGCCCGGAGGCCCCATGAGCAGGATAGGCCGCTGCCGGATGGCCGGGATGGCGTATTCCCCCAGCGCATCCTTGGCAAGGTAGGCTTTTACGGTATGCTCGATCTCTTCTTTGGCGCGTTTGATGTTCATAACAGCTTCCCCCTCGTTTCAGGAGTTGTTCAGGTCACGGTACAGGTCGTCCTCTTCGGCCAGCGCGTCGGCAAGAGCGCTGGCCGGGCGGGCCGCCGCACCGGTAAATTCTTCTTCGTCCAGCACCACTTTCATAGCCCAGGGCGGCACATTGGCGTCGTCGAACCGCTCTCCTAAAAACAGGAAGGCCGTGTCGTAGGCCGGGCGCTTTGCCGGGTAGGTGCCCATGCCGTCGGTAAAGTAGAGCAGTCCACGCAGGTTCGAGAACTTTTTCTCGGCGCAGAGCCGGTCCACATAGGCAAAGGCGGGCCGGAAGTCGGTGCCGCCGCCGCCCCGCAGCTCAAAGTGGTTCATGGCGTGGATCAGCTCGTCCTCGTTGTGGATGAGGATATCCTGCCGGATGGCATTGTCCGCCTGAATGAGGTGCAGG